>ERZ857882.1503-NODE-1503-length-27005-cov-9.728349_pt1 | contig 27005 bp, 25 predicted proteins | sample MGYA00519697_ERZ857882 | MGnify/ENA primary metagenome ERZ857882 (study PRJEB31778, sample SAMEA3449373) | human gut metagenome | biome: human gut; feature: human-associated habitat; material: faeces | place: United Kingdom | collected 2010/2012 ...
TACCTTATAGATATTAATTAATTATAATAATAAAATAAGGCACTGATTTTTCAGTACCTTATCTATAGTCAAAAACTTATAACTATAAAATATTATTATTTAGATGCCTTAGCTGCTTCTAAAATTGCATCATAAGTTGGTTGGTCTGTGATTTCATCTAAGTATTCAACAAAAGTTATATTATTGTTTGAATCAACTACAAATGATGCTCTAGTTAATAATCCTAATTCCTTTGCATAAGTACCTGTAGCCATTCCGAAACTTCTATATTTATAATCTGAAAGAGTCTTAACTTTTTCCACTCCTTCTAATGCACACCATCTGCCTTGAGCAAAAGGTAAATCCATTGAAACTGTATAGCAAGTTACTCCATCTAATGAATCAATTTTTCCATTGAAAGTTTTTACTTCCATATCACAAACTGGTGTGTCTATTGATGGAACTGTTAAAAACACTCTAACGCCCTTTGAATCTTTTTCAGTGAAATCTCCTAATTCATTTGTAGTAACTGTAAATTCTGGGAACTTATCTCCAACAGCTAATGTATTTCCTTCTAATGTAATTGGTGCTCCTTGAAATTTTACCATTTTCATTTTATCTTCCTCCTAAATTAAAATAATCTTTATTATTTTAATAATAATCATTATCTATACCTTTGTATTATATATCTAATAATTACTTTCTGTAAATATTTATTATTTTCAAATATTGTCATTTTAACTTAGAATAAGCAATGTAATTGTTTATACCTCATATTTTGCAACTAAATCTTTAAATTCTTTCTCTTTCTTAATTAAATAATCATTGAATTCCATATTGCTTTCTTCTATATCATTAGAAAGATTTAATAAAAATTCTGGTATTTTCACAGCTGGGATATCCCCTAAAGCAGTTCCAAGCTTAGTTTCACCTACACCATATGCTCCTCCAACATATAAAGTAAAGCAGTCATCTACCTTATCTCCTACTCTCTTTTTCTTTCCAGTAAAGCCTATAGAAGATATTTGATGAACTCCACATGAATTTTGACAACCTGAAAAATGTATTTTAGGTAGTACATCTAATTTATTATTATTCTTCTTAAAATAATCTAAAACTGAATTTAAAGTTCCTTGACTATTACATAAGCCTATTTGACAAATTGGCACTCCAATACATGATACACTTTGTTCAAATTCAGTTTTAGCTCCCATTTCTTCAGTTAATTCTAATAATTCTCTCGCTTCATTTCCATTTAGATTTCTAAAATATATACCTTCTGTCATAGCTAATCTTATTTCTATGTCCTCAAAGTTATTTATTAAATCTAAAACCTTCTTTAAATCATTAGTTGGCCATTGTCCTCCAACTGGATGTAAGTATACACTATATAATCCCTTTTGTTTTTGCTTAAATAATCTAGGATTATTTATTTCTACTTCTATTCCTTGCTTATTATAAGTCTTATTATTTACTTCTATCTGTAAATTTTCACTAGCTTTAACTTCATCCACATATTTTTTATAACACTTTAAGAATTCTTCTTCTCCCATTCTATCTAATATGTATCTTACACGAGCTCTATTTCTATTTTCATAATCTCCTTCTGCCATAAACATTCTAACCATAGCTTCAATATAGAATAAAACATCCTTTGGTTCTATTAGCTCACTATATCTAGCAGCTTTTCTAGGATTTTGCCCTAATCCACCACCTAGATATACTTCAAAATACTCTTTTCCTTCTTTATTAACTGCAACAAATCCTAAATCTTGAACTGTACAATGTGCTTCATCTTCTACGCTACTAGAAAAGGATACTTTTAGTTTTCTTGGTAATTTATATGTTGTAATTCTTTCTAAGAAATAATTTCCAGAAGCTATTGCATAAGGGGTAACATCAAAAGCTTCATTTTCCTGAACCCCAGATAATGGAGACATAGCTACGTTTCTAGGGTAATTTCCACCTGCTCCTCTTGTATAAATATTATTATCTAAAGCTTCCTTCATTAAATCACATATCTCATCTATATTAAGACCATGCAATTGTATAGCTTGACGAGTTGTTAAATGAATTTTATCAAGGCCATATTTATTTGCGAAATCGTAAACTTTATACATTTCATCTACATTTGTTACTCCTGATGGAATTCTAAGTCTTATCATGAATTCTTTTCCACCCTTATGAGCATATACTCCAAATCCACCAGAAGCATGTTTAAATTGCATTAAATTAATTTCTCCATTAATAAATTTATGACCTTTTTCTCTAAACCCTTCTATTTCTCCGTATAGAACTTCTTTTAATCTTTCCATTTTACCACCTCTTAACAAATTTCTTCCATGTTAAATTATATCATTAAAAATTATATGTTATCATTTGATATTCTTATAATAACTATAAGTATTACTTATTAGTAAAAATTTATTTCATTATTTATTTTACTCAAATTAATAGTTTTTATTATTATTTAAAATATAATTATTATATATGTACAAAAAGAGGATTAGCCTTTGCTAACCCTCTTATTTAAATAAATCTTTTAATCCTTTTTTATGGTGTATTCCTTCACCAACATTTTCTCCACAAGCTTCCATAAATGCTTTTAAAGCATCCTTTTGCTTTTCATTTAAATTCTTAGGAATATCTACTATTACTTTTACATATTGGTCGCCTCTTCCAGATGAATTAACCCTAGGTATTCCCTTTCCTTTTAATCTAAATAATGTACCTGATTGAGTTCCTGCAGGAATAGTATATTTAACATCTCCATCCACAGTTGCTACTGTTATTTCTGTTCCTAAAGCAGCTTTTCCCATAGAAATATGAGCATCTATATATATATCATTTCCTTTTCTTACAAACTTCTTTGAAGGAGCTACATTAATTCTTACATATAAATCTCCTGGAGGTCCATCATTAGTTCCATGATTTCCTTGTCCTCTTAAAGGCATAACATTTCCAGTATCAACACCTGCTGGTATATTAACTTTAATTTTTCTAGTCTTTCTTACATGACCTCTTCCATGACAATCTGTACATGGTTCTTCTATAACTGTTCCACTTCCACCACAGGTATTACAAGTTGAAGTGCTTACAAAACTTCCTAATGGAGTTTGTCTTTGTACCCTTACTTGCCCTTGACCATTACATGTTGGACATGTTTTCTTTGATGTGCCTGCTTTTGCTCCACTTCCCTTACAAGTTTCACACTTTTCACTTCTATCTATTGATATTTCTTTTTCTACACCAAAAACAGCTTCTTCAAAAGTTAAATTAATTGTATATTCTAAATCGGAACCTCTTTGAGGACCATTTCTTCTTCTTCCGCCGCTGCCTCCGCCACCGAAGAAGCTTTCAAATATATCTCCAAATCCGCCCATATCAGAAAAATCAAAGCCACCGAATCCACCTGATCCAAAACCACTACCATCAAAGTCAACTGTTCCATACATATCATATTTTGCTTTCTTATCTGGATCAGAAAGTACTTGATATGCTTCATTTATTTCTTTAAATTTATTTTCAGCTTCCTTATTACCTTGATTCTTATCAGGATGATATTTTATAGCTAACTTTCTAAAGGCCTTCTTTATGTCTGCATCTGATGCTCCTTTTTCAAGTCCAAGGGCTGCATAATAGTCCTTATTTGCCATCTATTTTCACCACCATTTTTTAACTTTATAAAAGGGAAGACGACTTTTGCCTTCCCTCCTATATTATATATATTACACTAATAGTTTACAACTATTTATCGTCTTTCACTTCAAAATCTGCATCTACTACATTATCATCATTTGGAGTACTGTTAGTTCCTGCTCCTCCCATATTGTTTGGATCAAAGCCTGCCCCTTCTGCTCCATTTGGATTAGCATCTGCATACATCTTAGATGAAATAGCATAGAATTCTTTATTTAATTCTTCCATAGCATTTTTTATAGCTTCAAGATCTTCTCCATCTTTAACTTTATTTAATTCATCTAATTTAGCTTGAACTTTTGCCTTATCATCTGCTGATACCTTATCACCTAATTCTTCTAAAGCTTTAGCTGTTTGATAAGCTACTTGATCAGCATTATTTTTAACTTCTATTTTTTCTTTTCTCTTCTTATCTTCTTCAGCAAATTTTTCTGCTTCTTTTACTGCCTTTTCTACTTCTTCTTCACTTAAGTTAGTTGAAGCTGTTATAGTGATATTTGCTTCTTTATTAGTTGCTTTATCTACTGCTGATACTTTAACTAATCCATTAGCATCTATATCAAATGTAACTTCGATTTGAGGAATTCCTCTTGGTGCTGGAGCTATTCCAGATAAAGTGAATCTTCCTAAAGTCTTATTGTCAGCTGCCATTTGTCTTTCACCTTGAACTACGTGAATTTCAACTGATGTTTGACCATCTGCTGCAGTTGAGAATGTTTGACTCTTCTTAGTAGGAATTGTAGTATTTCTTTCAATAAGTGGTGTAGCAACTCCACCTAATGTTTCAATTCCTAATGTTAATGGAGTAACGTCTAATAATAATACATCCTTAACTTCTCCAGTTAATACACCTGCTTGAATAGCAGCACCAATTGCTACACATTCATCTGGGTTTATTCCCTTTGAAGGTTCTTTTCCAGTAAAGTTCTTAACAGCTTCTACTACTGCTGGAATTCTTGTAGATCCTCCAACTAATATTACCTTATGAACATCGCTTAATGAAAGATTTGCATCTGCTAAAGCTTTTTTCATTGGCTCAATTGTTCTTTGAACTAAATCATGAGTAATTTCATTGAATTTAGCTCTAGTTAAGTTCATATCAATATGTTTTGGACCTGTTGCATCTGCAGTAATAAATGGTAAGTTTATATTAGTTTGCATTGATGATGATAATTCAATCTTTGCTTTTTCAGCAGCTTCTTTTAATCTTTGAAGTGCCATCTTATCATTTCTTAAATCTATTCCATTTTCAGTCTTAAATGTATCTGCTATATAGTTCATGATTCTTTCATCAAAATCATCTCCACCTAGCTTAGTATCACCATTAGTTGCTAATACTTCAAATACACCATCACCTAATTCTAGGATAGATACGTCAAAAGTACCACCACCTAAGTCATAAACGAATATCTTTTCGTTAGAATCCATTTTATCTAATCCATAAGCTAAAGCTGCAGCTGTTGGTTCATTTATAATTCTTAAAACTTCTAAACCAGCAATTCTTCCTGCATCCTTAGTTGCTTGTCTTTGAGAATCATTAAAGTAAGCTGGAACAGTGATAACTGCTTGAGTTACGCTTTCTCCTAAATAAGCTTCTGCATCTGCTTTGATTTTTTGAAGAACCATTGCTGATATTTCTTGTGGTGAATGGTCTTTTCCATCTATATTAACCTTATAGTTAGTTCCCATATGTCTCTTTATTGATATTACAGTTCTATCTGGGTTAGTAATTGCTTGTCTTTTTGCGATTTGTCCTACTAATCTTTCACCATTTGCTTGGAATGAAACTACTGATGGAGTAGTTCTTGCTCCTTCTGAGTTACTTATTACAACTGGTTCTCCACCTTCCATTACTGCTACACATGAGTTAGTTGTTCCTAAATCAATTCCTATTATTTTTCCCATAATCTATTTCCTCCTAAAATATATCTTCTAATATTAAAATTTAGTTAATATGTCTTAATTTTAATTAGCTACCTTTACTACAGTATATCTAATAACCTTATCTCCTCTTTTATATCCCTTTTGGAATACTTCTGCAATTGAATTTGCTCCTAAATTTTCATCTTGTATATGCATTACTGCTTGATGATAGTTCGGATCAAATTCTCCACTAGCATCAATTTCTTCTACACCTAGTTTTTCAAAGGATGTTTTGAAACCTTTAATAGTCATTTCAATTCCTTTTTTAATATCTTCAACATTTCCTTCTACTGATATAGCTCTTTCTAAATTATCAAGTACAGGTATCATTTCTTTTAACACATCTGTACAAGCATCTGTGTATATTCCTTCTTTTTCTTTAGAAGTTCTTTTTCTATAATTATCATATTCTGCTGTTATTCTAAGTAGTCTTTCTTTTAAAGCTTCTGCTTCATTGTTTAGCTTTTTGTTTTCATCTTTTAACTTACGCATAATATCTAATTCATTTTCCTTATCATTATTTTCTTCTGCCATATCTTCTGAAGAGTCCTCAGCTAAATCATTTGAAGAATCTGTTGTATAGTATTCCATATCTAAATTTGATTCTTCATTTATTTCAGCATCAACATTATTATTAACATTAGTTTTTTCTTCTGTACTATTTTGGTTATCTAATGTATCCTTAATATCCTCCACAAAAACACCTCATCTCTTACTCTATAATTTGATTTTTTAAGCTTTTATTAAGTTCTTTCATAACTTCATTCATAATTGCAATTACTTTTGAATAATTAATTCTCTTAGGTCCAATTAATCCAATCTTTCCTATTGGCCTACCATCTACAGAATATTCAGCTGATATAATAGAACAATCCTTTGCTTCTGGGAAAAAATTTTCCTCTCCAATTCTAATTGTAATATCATTTCCAGGTTCAATTAAATCAAGCAAATTATCTTTATCATTTATTAATGATAAAATTTCCTTTGCCTTTTCGATATTATTGTACTCAGGATAATTAAAAATATTAGTTGTTCCTTCAACAAATACTTCTGTATTGTTAGATTCCTTTAAAGTTTCATATAAAGCTGGAAGAATTCCATTAAACACTTCATCAAAACCTTGCAATTCATGCTTAAGGTTGTTAATAACTTCTAAATTAATTTCATCAATAGTCAAATTCCTAAGTCTAACATTTAAAACATTGTTAATCATTTGAATAGTTTCAGGTTTTGGCATATTATTAACTCTTATTCTATGATTTTTAATAACTCCACTATCTGCTACTATTACAGAGACCAAATTATGATTATCGATAGGCAATAATTGAATAGATTTAATATAACTACTTCTTACTGAAGGAGTCTGTACTACTGTAGTTAAGTTTGTTAGTTCTGAAAGTAGAGAACAAGCTTCCTTTACTATCTTATCTACTTCATACATTGCAGAATTAATTAAATACTCTTTAATTTTTAATTCCTCATCCTTAGTTAACCTTCCTGTATCCATTAACTTATCTACATATAATCTATAACCTTTATTGGAAGGTATTCTTCCTGCTGAAGTATGAGGCTGTTCCAAATACCCCATTTCCTCTAAATCAGCCATTTCATTTCTAATAGTAGCTGACCCTACTCCTAAGTTATATCTTTTAGCTATTGTCCTTGATCCTACTGGCTCACCAGTCATAATATAGTCATTAATGATAGCTTGAAGTATTTTTATTTTTCTTTCATCAATAGCCATTATATCACCTCTATCTGTTAGCACTCAATATGGTCGAGTGCTAATGACTACAATATCAATATATTCCTTATTAAGTTTTTTGTCAATTCAAATTAGCCACGAAATAAATAATATAATTTAATTTTATTAAATTATTTTTACTTTTCTTTATTTTTCTAATAAATTCTCTATTTTTCTACCATGCTTAAGTTAATATAAAATCACTCATTACTGAATTAGATAGCTCTATTCCCTTTTCCGTTAATTTCAATTTATCACTTTCTAAAATTAATAATTTTTTATTTATATTTTTATCAATAACCTCTTTATATATACTTTCAATATTTACCTGAAATCTTTTTTTAAATTCAGTTAAACTTATTCCTTCTAGCATTCTTAAGCCCATAAATACAAATTCTTCCATGCTATCTTCCATTGTATTTATTGTTATTTCTTCTATTATTTCTTCTCCTGAATTAATTCTATCTATGTAATTTTTAACATTATTTATATTTTTAATTCTTCTTCCATCTATAAATGAAGTAGATGCTGATCCAAGTCCTAAGTATTCATCACACTTCCAGTAAACCTTATTATGATAACATTCAAAACCTTCTTTTGAATAATTAGATATTTCATATTGATGATATCCATATTTAGTTAATATATCCTTAGTTATTTCATACATTAATCTTTCATCTTCCTCTGATGGTAGTATTAATTTATTGCTTTCCCAAAGCTTATAAAATGCTGTTCCTTCTTCAATTATTAAGCTATAAGCTGAAATATGCTCTGGATTTAAATTAGCAATTACTTCTAAAGATTCCTTCCATTCATCAACACTTTGATTAGGAAGCCCAAACATTAAATCTACATTTATATTTTTAAAGCCTACTTTTCTTGCTAATTTAAAATTTTCTTCAAATTGTTTAAAGCTATGAATTCTTCCTATATCCTTAAGCAATGAATTTTGAACTGCTTGAAGCCCCATACTTATTCTATTTACGCCTCCATTTAACATGGCTGCTAACTTTTCTTCTTCTAAAGCTCCTGGATTGCACTCCATTGTAAACTCCATATCTTCAATAAGATCAAGCTTTCTTATAGAATTTAAAATCTTAACTATTTCCTTAGTTTCAAGGTAAGATGGCGTTCCACCACCTATAAATATACTTTTTATAACATATTTACTTGCCTTAGACTCTATTTCCTTGCATAATGCCTCAACATAATCATCTCTTAAGTAATCTATAGATGCATATGATGGAAAATCACAATAAAAACATTTTTGTTTGCAAAATGGTATATGTATATAAAGAGATAATTCTTTTTTATTATCCATATTATCAACTCTTTCTTTTTTAAATTCTTTTATTCTTATTATACAAAAACAACAGAAAATAGAAAGCATTTAACTTTTTTACAATGAAAAAAGGAACTCAAAATAATAGTTCCTTTTAACCTGGTACAATAGCATCATGTATCTTATTTTTATTTTTCTAATAAATCTACATTTATAATATTATGAAATAAAACATCTCTCTGTACTTTTTCTATTCTAGTATTTATTAATTCCCCTTGAAAATTAATTGGTAATATTAAACTCAAACCATTTCTAGTTACTGATGTATCTAAATCATTTCCATTCATTTGAATATTATATACTCTTCCGTCTATTCTCTTCAATGTTCCAGTAATTATACCTTTATTTCTTAAAGTCTTTCCTTTCTTTTTTATGTCTCTACTATTTACTTCTAACATTAAATCCACCTCACTAAATTTACTTTACATTTCAATATATTTTCAAAGCTCATATTTAATTACTTAATATTTATATCAATATCAAAACTTTTGAATAACATATATAAGTAATTTATTTATGGAGTAATATATGAAAAAATTCAAAATCCTATCTTTTGATGGTGGTGGTATTAAAGGAGCTTTAAGTATTGAGATTCTGTCTAGAATAATAGATAAATATCCAAATTTTTTAAATGAAGTTGATCTTTTCACAGGAACTTCAACAGGAGCTATAATTGCTGCTCTCCTAGCAAAAGGTGTACCAATTGATGATCTTAAAAAACTTTATTCTAAAGAAATTTCTAGGGAAATTTTCTCCAGCCCTAAGCTAAATATTTTAAAGCCTAAATTTAAAAATAACTGCCTAAAAAAAATAATTTCAAATTATTTTGACCATAACTTTAAAATAAATGATTTTAAAAGATATATTATTATTCCAGCCTTTTATCTAGGAGATAAAGATACAAAATCTTGGGAACCTATTTTCTTTAATAATTTATCCCAAAATAATACAAGTGATATTCTTGCTAGAGATGCTATTTTAGCTAGTTCTGCTGCTCCTACATATTTCCCATCATATAATAACTATATCGATGGTGGAGTAATAGCTAATTCTCCTACTGCAATTTCCCTTATATTAACTTTATCTTCAATGACAAAATATAAAAAAGAAGATATATTACTATTATCTATAGGCACAGGTGATAGTCCTGAAAAAATAATAGGCAAAACACATAAATGGGGAATACTTCAATGGTCATTTAATCCATTTAGCAAAATGAAATCACCATTATTAGCTTTATTGATGGATGGTATGTCTAACTTAGAAGATTTATACTGCAAAGAATTTTTAAAAGAAAATTACTTTAGAATAAATCCAAGAGTTCCAAAGTTTATAGACTTAGATGATTATAAATTTATTCCTTATCTAAAGGACATAGGAACAAATTGCGATTTGTATAACTTATTAGAATACTTAAAAAATTTTTACTTTAAGTAAATTTTTGCGTACTTTTACACAATTTTAATATATAATGAATTATATAAACATTTATTTGTTTATATAGTTTAATAATATTACCACCTTACTCTTATAGTTATCTATTAAAAAATGCTAAGCCTATTTGACTTAGCATTTTTTATTATAAATTATTTATCTACTTTTAATACTGCCATAAATGCTTCTTGAGGAATTTCAACTGATCCTACCTGTCTCATTCTCTTCTTTCCTTCTTTTTGCTTTTCTAACAGCTTTTTCTTTCTAGAAATATCTCCACCATAACATTTTGCAAGTACATCTTTTCTCATAGCCTTTACTGTTTCTCTAGCTATTATTTTAGATCCTACTGCTGCTTGAATTGGTACTTCAAACATTTGTCTTGGAATTATTTCTTTAAGCTTTTCAGCTATACCTCTTCCCTTTTCATATGCTTTCTCTCTTGGTACTATCATAGATAATGCATCTACAACATCACCATTTAACATAATATCAAGCTTAACTAATTCAGTTTGAGTATATCCCTTAAATTCATAGTCTAATGAAGCATATCCTCTAGTTCTAGATTTTAGTGTATCGAAGAAATCATAAACAATTTCATTTAATGGAATATCATAATTAATAGAAACTCTTGTTTCTTCTAAATATTGCATATCAATGAAAGTTCCTCTTCTTTCTTGACATAATTCCATAACAGCACCAACATAATCTGAAGGGGCTATTATACTTGCTTTAACTATTGGTTCTTCCATATAATCTATTTCTGTAGCTTCTGGAAGGTTTGTTGGATTTGTAAGCTCTATTACTTCTCCATTAGTTTTTATTACTTTATAAATAACTGACGGTGCAGTTGTAATAATATCTAAATTAAATTCTCTTTCTATTCTTTCTTGAATTATTTCCATATGTAATAATCCTAAGAATCCACATCTAAATCCAAAGCCTAATGCTATTGAAGTTTCTGGTTCAAAGCTTAATGCAGCATCATTTATTTGAAGCTTTTCTAATGCATCCTTTAGTTCTTGATACTTGGCTCCATCTACTGGATAAATACCTGAATAAACCATAGGAACTGCAGGCTTATACCCTGGTAATGCATCTTTTATTGGTCTATCTGCTTCTGTTATAGTATCACCAACTCTTGCATCTCTAACATTTTTTATTGAAGCTGCAATATATCCAACATCACCAGCTCTTAATTCATTAATAGGTAATGTCTTAGGTATAAATACTCCAACTTCAGTTACTTCATATACTTTATTTGTTGCCATTAATTTAATTTTAGTTCCTGGCTTTACAACTCCATCAAAAATTCTTACATAAGAAACAACGCCTTTATAGCTATCATAATAAGAATCAAATATTAATGCCTTAAGTGGAGCGTCCTCATCTCCATCAGGTGCCGGAATCTTTTCTACTATTGTTTCTAAAACATCACCAATATTTAGTCCAGTTTTAGCTGAAATCATTGGAGCATCTTCAGCCTCAATTCCTATTATATCTTCAATTTCTTGTTTAACTTCATCAGGTCTTGCAGATTGTAAATCAACTTTGTTGATAACAGGTGCAATTTCCAAATCATTATTTAATGCTAAATAGCAGTTAGCTAAAGTCTGTGCTTGAACACCTTGGGTTGCATCTACTACTAAAATAGCACCTTCACATGCAGCTAAACTTCTTGAAACTTCATATGTAAAATCTACGTGACCTGGAGTGTCAATTAAATTTAATATATATTCTTCTCCATCATCTCTTCTATAAACAAGTCTTGCTGCTTGAGACTTAATAGTTATTCCTCTTTCTCTCTCTATATCCATATTGTCAAGGATTTGCTCTTCCATTTCTCTTTGTGTAAGAGTTCCTGTGGCTTCCAATAATCTATCAGCTAGGGTTGACTTCCCATGATCTATATGGGCTACTATAGAAAAATTTCTAATATGTTCTTGTCTATTACTACTCATATATAAAACTATTGCTTAAATAAGCAAATAGTCACTTCACCCCCATTGTAATTTTCAAGGTAAATTATATCATAATGTCTAGGTTATGTGTCAATATAAATATGAAGTTGTTAATAAGTGTTAATTACTATTATTCTCTTCTAGAAAATCATTTATTATCTTATCTAAATCTTCACTTTCATTATTGATTTCATTATTTTTTATTTTACCATTTATCTTATCTATTATACTACTAAAGCCATTGTATAAAAAACCACCCATTTCATAAAACTTTTCTGTTAATTTATTATTTGTATTTATTATAAACTCTTTATCATATATCCTAACAGTTGTATTTTCGATTTCATCCCTTGGAGTATAAATTTTTACTTCTGCATCATCTTTAATAAACTCCTCAAAATCCTTACCAAACTCCTCCTTAACTAACTCATAGTTATCTTCACCATTACCAACAGGTGATAAGGCTTTTGTGTTAATAATATTAATTTTTATTACTCCTAGTACTACTATTATAAAAAAAATTAGTGTTCCTATTAAAACTTTTTTATTAATCAAAAAAGCACCCCCTAGTTTTTACTATCTAAAAGGATGCTCATAAAAATCAAATTTTATTCATATTTTACCTATTTAAATGTTCTGCTATTATTCTTGCAATATATTTGCTAGTTAATTTTGCTTCTTGTGCAGTATTAACATTTGCTCCATCTTCTATAAGTATAAAATTATCACTTAAGCTATAGTTAATGGCTGTAGCTGCTGGATTTATTTCATGAATATCTCTTATTAAGCCTGGAAATAATCTATTGCCAATATTGTATAAGTTTTCTACAAAGGCTTTATTAGCCTCATATCTACTGCTGTTTGGCGCTGTAACAAACATCATTTTAGCTAAACTTTGGTTATTTATATTCATTGTATAAATACTTTTTAATTGTTCAGCTTTTGCTCCATCAACTCCATCTCTATGAAGATCTATAATAACTTTAAAATCACCATATTTATTTAAATACTTATTTAGGGTTTCATTTGACCTTGTATAGCTTTCGTTATAAGAAACGCTATGATTTGTTTTATCATGAATAACTGATATTCCATAACCTTCTTCTAACTCTTTAGCTAATACATCTCCAACTCCAGCCACGTTAAAGTCAGTGTCTGTAGTTAAGTTTTCCCTTTCAGAATAATTTTCTGTTGTATGGGTATGAAATATAAGTACTTCTATTTTAGAGTTATCTAAACTCTTTTTTAAACTTGGATCATATGCTTCACTTACCTTATTTAATTCTGCTATTTCTTCATCAGTCATCTTAGCAATACTTTCTTTTTTTAGTGAAAATGGTGTTAATTTATTTATAGATGATGCTATTTCTGAGCCTGCAAACATCTCACTAAAAAGACTAATTTCCTTACCTACTATTTTAAAAACATTTATACCTCTTATTCCCATGGCTTCTAAAGCAACATTTTTTAAAGAAAGATTATTTTCAACATATGAACCTTCATCATATACTGCAGTTTTTACTACTGGCATAGAAAAGTTAAGCATTTGAACATATGCATACCCACCTGGATCATTATAGTTATTAACTACATTTATTGCTCTTATAATAAATATTACAAAAGCTACTATAATGATTAAATATCCCATACTAAAATTTTTATTGTTAATACCTAACTTTACATTTTTTCTTGCCCCCTGCTTATTAGGTGAAACTTGTCTTAATGAATACATGCAACTCCCCCTTCCTCTAATAAGTATATTTAGAGAGTTACATAATTATTAATAAATAAAAAAATATTTTTACTTCATAAATTTATTTATAACTTTTACTTTAGTTTTATTTTTATACTAACTTTTATAATGTTTTAATGAAATACATCTTAAAAAATATATAAATGGAGCTACCGCAGCAGCTCCATACTAAAATTGTGAGACAGCACCAATCTTATTTATCTGTCCTCAAAATTTTTCTTTTTTCTAGTTAATATAAGATATACAGCTAATAAAACCCCAATGACAAGAATTCCAACATAGGGCCATATATTTGTTTCATCACCAGTTTGCAGATTATCTGAATCATAATCTGTAATTGTTTCTTCATTCCTAAAAATATTTGTTACGATAAATGAGGTTCCCTCTTGAGTAATGGATACAGTATAACTCTTTGGTACATTTGGTTCTATTACAGACCAATGGTATTTAGTATTCAAATCTTTCCAAGTATATTCCCATTGATTACTTTCATTTAAAGTAATGGTATCATAAACTGTACCTTCCTTGAGAAGATGAAGGGTTATATTCTGTGGACGATTATCACTATTTTCGCTATCTACCCAAATTTTACGAACAAAATAATCCTCATAATTTTCTTCATCAATTATTGAACCATATTTGTCATACTTAGGATCTACTGTGATATCATCGCCATCTGTTAATACAACTAAAAAAGGAATAGGAGTATAATAGTAATCATCTATGGTATATGCTTTTCCTAACACAAGATACATTCCTGATTTCAGATTCTTGAATGTAACTGTATTATTATAAGTCTTATCACTTACTGTTTCAGGAATATTATCTGCTTCAACATAGGTTGCTAAAGTGTATGAAAGTGCTTTCCATACTTCCGATGTCTTAGCATCAATAGAAACTGGATATTCTGAAAAATCACTTGTAAGAACATATCCACTCTCACTTTCTTCTGCTACCCTATAAACAGAAAATTCTATATCAGAATGAATATAATTAAGTGTTAAATTTGCAGTATCCTCAATATTTGAGGCAAGTGACATAAGCGGCATACTCATGAAAAAGCTGCAAAGAAAGCCTATTATGAATGTTATTATTTTTAACCTGTTGTATTTCTTCAAAACTTCAACCTCCTCTCTTTGGTTCTCATTTTTCGTTTTTTCTAAAATGTTTATCTTCTCTTCGTCTTTCATACTTACCCCTTTTAGTAATGAAAACACGCCATAAAAACAGGATAAGTAACAAAACAATAAATATAAACAGAAGAATCTGCCACCATGTGAAGTATTTTAGTAGGCATCTGTTATCTTGATTTTCTATATTATCAATGCGACTGCCACGCACAAGGAGTCGTTCAGTATTCACTCCATAGGGATAGCAGGTATAAAGTGTGACATAGTCCTTACCATCAACAATATATAAATCTTTAATATCATCAGTTTCAGTTATGAGTATCTGATCAACTTCGTAGGTTAACTGACGATTTAATACGAAAAGTGTGAATAAGTCACCTATTTCTAGCTGATCTATATCAGTAAACATTTTTGCTTTTACAAGACCAGTGTGTGCTGTGATAACGCAATGGGTACTTTCTTCACCAGTAGGTAAGCTTGAGCCTAACCAATAACCAGCTCCAGACTGAAGTTCTTTTTCTTCTATTCCTTGATATATGGGTAAATGCACATTAATTTTAGGAATATCTATATATCCCATCATCCCAGTATTTAAAGGATTAAGCAAAGTAGCAACCTTTTCAACCTCGCCTTCCTCCATAGTAAATTGAGATTTTTTTCCTAGCAGATAACTATTATATTCTTCTGCAGCAGCCCATAAATCTGCATAATCTTCTTTAATTGCTTCTACTACCTCGGTATAATGGTTCATTTCTTTTTGAAGTTTCCACCTGGTACACCTATCACAGATAGTTGGATAAAGAAGAATTCCAAATCCAATTACCAAAAGAAGAATGAATAAAATTGTTGATATACTTGGTTTATGTTTCATATATTCTTAATACATTCCTTTTCAATACTAAGCTTATCATCAAATATTATATCTGCTCTGATGCAAGATATAATATTCAAATACAAACGGAGACAAGTTCCTATTTTAGTCTCCGTTTGTTTCAATATATTTTAAAATTTTATTTTAATTTATTCTCTTCTTTTTCTTTTGTGAAGTTATAAATAATACACAAGCTGCACCAATAATAACTACCCCAACAATGGTAAATATCATTGTACCAGTACCACCAGTTTGAGGAATTACAGAGTTTGCAAATTTAACATTTGCAATATTAGTTCCTTCAGAAGCATTTTCAGGAAGAATAATAGTAATAGGCATATCACTCTTTACATATCCATAAGGAGCTTCTGTTTCGGTAACTGTATATTCACCTTCCTTAAGACCTTCATAAGATACATAACCATCTTCTCCAGAGATAAGTGTAGCAATAAGATTTCCATCGCTGTCCTTAAGTTCAAATTTAGCACCCTTTAAACCTTTATCTTTATTTGTTTGGTCATACTTAAAGATTTGGATACCAAATGTATCTATTGTAACAACATCTTCTTCAGTTTTATCACCTTCATAGTCAACCCAAGCCTTATTGTAATAAGTTCCAGGTTTTATATCACTATTAGCTGTGGCAGAATAGGTCATAATTATAGGTGCTGTTCCAAAATCAGAATCTGTAAAATAGCCAGCTTGATATAATTTAACAAGGTCAATTTCTACATAAATAGTAGTATTGCCTTCATCATCAGTACCAATTACAGGAGTAACTTCAACCTTTGTTCCATTTACAGTAACTTCTATAGAATCATCAACTAAAGTTAGACACTTGTCCATGATATCGTTGAAAGCTAACTTATAGGTACCACTATTTAAATCATCGGTAAATGAATATAAACTTGGTCCATCAGGAGTCTCAGGTTCTAGGTAATTTTTTAGGTCCTGAGGAACATTAGATACCAATTTAAAGTTAATTGTTTCATCCTTAGCAACGCTAGTGCTCTTTACGTCTCCATTTTCAGTTACAATATTCTTTTCTAGTCCAGGATAGCTAGTTTTATTACCACTTACCCAATAAATACCATCCTTAAACCAAGTAAATGTTTTCACCAAATTCTCTTCATCAATACCAGTAAAACTTATAGTATTAGACTTGTTAGCGTTAGCTTCTTTTATCTTCTCACCAATATAAGCATTAGTTCCATCAGGATTTTTACCCCAATCAACTTCAAAATCATCAATTCCAGTTAGAGCCCAATAACCTGTTTCATTTGCTGGTGCTGTATAAGTGGCATAAAACTCAATTGTACCTGGTTCTATTGCTTCTACATAGAAACTGCTCTTTCCCATAGTATTACTTGTTAAAACATCAGATACAGTTTCTCCAGCTTCTCTTAAGTTTACTAAGCCAACAACAGCATTAGTAAGTGTATTATTATTTATATCTGCCTTAATAGCTCCAGTGTTGGTTTGATCCTGAATTACTACTTTACATCTCAAATCATCAGTTCCATTTACAGTATTGTTAACAAAGCTAAGTGTTCCAGCATCTCCAGAACCACCATAGTATCCATGAAGTGCAAAGGAGCAATTATTGAAAGTATTTCCTGATACAATAGCATTCTTCATAAGAGTGCCATCACCATACATAGAAATAGCTTCTTTTAAACCATTAAAACTACAATTTTCAACGTAAAACTCATTAACACCAGTATTAATGAATACACCAAATGCAGTATCGCTTCCATCAAAAATACAATTCTTTATAGTTGGTGCACTTGGCTTAAGGCCACTTTCAGAATACGTAGAAATAGCTGCAGAATACCATGGATCTGCTTGCGTACCAACATCTAAGGTTAAACCCTCTAATGTAACATTAGCGGCATAACGGATGGAAATACCCGCAGTATCCGGATATGCACTGCTTGTTGGAGCAGGTGCTGGGCTATTATCTAAAGTGTTAATAATAACAGTTGCGCCATCAGCTGCTTTTACAGTAAGGTTATCCATGCCATCTAGCACTGTAAACCTGCTGTAAGTACCACTATTTACTTGGATAGTCCAACCAGTTTTATCAGCTTGACCATCTATAGCATTGATAGCATCTTGAATTGTTGTATAGTCGCAGTTTTCTCCTCCAACTGTAACTAATTTATTAGCTATATCCATAGCTGATATTTTAACTGGCAGAATTGAAAAAATCATCATTGCAGCAACAAATAATGAAAGAAATTTGTTCTCTACAATCAAAGTACAACATCACATTCGACTCTATACTATAACTCCAATAAATCAATTTAATCTTTTGTATTCAACTAGGATTATTCTTGCTGTCAATGTTACTGTAATATTATGGTGTAGTATGAAATTAATATAAGTTATTCATAATAATTTCCATACCCAAACACTTTAATAGTTTTAACTTTAGCAAGAGTTTTAGTGCAGGTATATTTTTTATGCTCCAAAATAATACTATCTATTTTAGTGCATTATTTACCTGTTGTTGTCCTGATTTTCTTCACAAAGCTTATCACTTTATGATTTTAAGAACAAACTTCACTTCATTGAATATTATAATATTTATACATATATTATACAATATATATATTATAAATAAATTAATATTTTACATTAATATACATTAAAAACAACAAAAAAAATAACTCCCCACACTGAGAGTTATTGATATTATTAAAATAAATCAAATATAGTAAAAATTGTCTTTCTATAAACTTTATTATATTAAGCTTTTTTAGATTCTTTTATTCTTCCTATATCTTTTTTCATAAGAATATATAATAAAATTTTTAATTCATAAATTTATTTATATCCTCCATATCTAAATTAGGTTGTATTGCCATATTAATACCATTTGCAATTATCTTAGCTAAGGATTCAATTACTGCATCAACATCCTTTGGAGTAACCATTAAATCACCTACAAAAGGATCTAATACTTCCTTTATTAATTGACTTTTTTCAAGCTTATCTACTGACTTTAGCATATTATAAAAATCTTTTCCCTTTTCAGCCTTACTAATAAGTCCATCTAATACAAGATCTATAGTATCATTTGCTATAGTTGCCGCATGAACTACAGTAGGTACTCCAATAGCTACAACCTTTACTCCTAAAGTTTCTTCATTTATCTTCATTCTATGATTTCCAACACCTGCTCCTGGTGATATACCAGTATCGCTAATTTGTATAGTTCTATTTACCCTTTCAAGCTTTCTTGAACCAAGAGCATCAATACATATAACTAAGTCAGGTTTTATTCTATCTACTAATGATTTTATTATTTCTCCAGTTTCTATTCCTGTTATTCCAAGAACCCCTGGAGATATACAGCAAACTGGTCTTACTGATTCATCTATAGCCTCTGGCATAACTTGTTTTAAGTGCCTAGTAACCATTATTTTTTCCGTAACCTTTGGCCCTAATGAGTCTGGTGTTACATTCCAATTCCCAAGCCCTACAACTAATGCAGTTTTTTCTTCTGGCATATTTACTAATCTAGTCAAAACATTATCCACAACCTTTGAAACATTATCCATAGATTCACCATCATAATGAGTAAATTCTGGAAAGTCTATTGTTATATAATTTCCTTTAGGCTTTCCTAATTCTTTACCAGCTTCATCACTTTCTATAGTTACTGTAGTTATCTTAATATCTCCCTCTTTTTCTTCATCTACAATAACACCATCAAGCTCTTTTTTGTTTTCTTTAGTATACATATCTCTAGCTTCTATAGCTAAATCTGTTCTTACATTAATCATAAAAATACCTCCAAAAAAACTATTATCCTTTTTATTTTTCCTTAATGTTTCAATTTAATACTTGAACTTATAAACTTTCAATGATATAATCTAGTATGTTAAAAACGAACTCGAACGCAGATTTCCCCAAAACTGCAAAGAGACCCTAATAAAATTATTAAGGGGGTGAATTTAGAATGGCAAATATTAAATCAGCAAAAAAGAGAATTAAGGTAACTGAAGCAAAAACTGCTCAAAACAGAATGATTAAATCAGCTTTAAAAACTGCTGTAAAGAAATTTGAAGTAGCTGTTGCTGCAAACAACGTTGAAGAAGCTAAGGTTCTTTTCCCTAAGGCTGTTAAAGCTTTAGATATGGCTGCTCAAAAAGGAGTATGTCACAAGAACATGGTAGCTAGAAAGAAATCAAGATTAGCTGCAAAGTTAAACGCTATGGCGTAATGAAATAAGAAGCCGATCCAATGGATCGGCTATTATTTTTTTACCTATTTATTTTTAATTTATAATATATATTTACTTAGTCATAAATATGTTAAATATCATTAGTTCCAGTTCCATATTCTTATCTACACCTGATGTTTTAATCTTATTTTCAGTTTCTAAACATATTTCCATTATCTTTTGAAGCTGCTTTACAGAAAATTTATTAGATTGATTAATTAATTTTTCACAGACAAAGGTTGGAAGTTTAAATTTACTAGAAATATCGTTAACTCTTGCTCCACTTTGGACTAATATTTTTATTTCATAAAGTCTTTTGAAATTATTTTCTATATTTGAAATAATAAGCATATGTTGATCACTTTTGGATAATAAATCGTAAATTAGATCTAAAGTTTTTTCAACCTTCTTTTGAGAAATAAAATCTACTAAATCAAAAATATCATCCTCACTAGAATTAGCAATTAACTTATCTATATCAGATTTATTTATAGCTCTATTTTCAGTATATGAAATAAGCTTATCAGCTTCTCTTCTAATTATATCAAAGTTATTTTGCACCTTTTCCGCAAAATATTTTAACTCAACCTTTCCTATTTCTTTACCCTTTTCTTTAAAAACTTCTTCAACTTTTTTATAATATCTATCTTTTTTTAATTTATCAAAATATACTACCTTCGAAACTTTTTCTAAAGCTTTTACTTTATTACTTTTCTTAGGGGTATCTCTTTTATCATTAAATAAATAATACATTATAAGAACTGTATAGGTTGGTAAGTCCTTTAAATACTTAAGTATGTCATTATAAAGCTTAGTCCCTGTAGCATCAGTTTTTTCTTTTAAAAAACCTGCCCTATAAACTACAACTACCTTCTTATCACCCATAAAAGGCATAGTTTCACAAGCATTCATTATTTCATCAAAGGTGGTTGTTAATCCATCTAGTCTTATATAATTCAAATCCAGTAAGGAGGTATCAATAGTAGTATTAACAATTAAGTTTATTCCTTCTTTAATTAACTCTTCATCTAAGCCACAAAAAATATAAGAATTTTCTATCTTCCCTTTCTTAACCTCACCTTCTAATACATCAAAATCTATCAAAGCAATCTACCTTTCTTAATTAGTTACTAAAACTTTATTTTTCAATAAAATAATTTTTACATAATTACTATGTTTGCAGTCTATTATATCATAATTTCCATCAAATTTCCCACTAGAAAGCTTTATTAAATACCTATTTATACTATTTCTTATTAAAATATTCTTATTAATTTTTTCTATCTCAATACTGTTATTTAATTTTATCTTTTTAAAACTTTTATATTCACTATTTGATAATAAAATATACTTATATTTATTTAAATCAGCACTTTCCTTTATTGCAATTAAGGATCTTTCCCCTTTATAGCTAATTAATAATATTCCATCTTTATAATATTCAAACTTTGGATAAGGGCTATAAAAAATAATGAATAAATAAAATATTATTAATGTTGGAAAGTAAATAGAATTCTTATATCCTCTTCTATAAAAATAAATTGTTATTAACATTATTATATAGCTTATTGCTATTATTTCATTTAAAAATAATATACTTGGTAAAATATTAAGCAATTTCTCTGAAATTATATCTATAGCTAAAGTTACATAATAAGAAATAAAGACAATATAATTAAAAATAATTTTGAAATTTATAGTTAAGGCTAAAATATTTCCCAGAATTACAACTGCATTAATTAACGGCATAAGTATTATATTTCCAGCTAAGAATCCTAAAGAAAACTCCCTAAAATATAATACTAAAAAAGGAAAGGTAAAGACTTGTGATGATAAACTAATAGCTGTTCCCTCCCTTAAAATCTTTGGTAATCTATATAAATCCTTATTAAACTTTTTATTAAATAAAATTATTCCAAGAGTTGATAAAAAACTTAATTGAAAACCAACTTCAAAGATGCTATAGGGCTTATATAAAATTAAAATTATACCTGCTAAGGATAGCCCTGCTAAAGGATTATAGCTTCTTCTAAAAGGTATTGCTAAGCTTAAACATAAAAGCATTATATAAGACCTTACAGTTGATATAGCTGCTCCAGTAAAAATTACATAAATAACTGCTACAATGGGAGCTATTTTATTTCCTAGAATTTTTTTCAACAAAGAATACACTAAAACCATATGCAATCCAGATACAGATACTGCATGTAATACCCCTAAATTTTTCATGGTACTTTCATCTTCTCTATCTAAAAATTCTGTATATCCAAATGATATGGATGTTATTAAAGCAGCTCTCCTACTTCCTAACTTTTCTTTTAAATTATTAAATATATATTCTCTAATTCTATATATTTTCCCCTTTAAATCTGTATTCAATTTTTTATAATCTTCTATCTTTACTTCTCCTAATATTCCTCTTTCAACATTGATATCTTTATTTAATTCTATTTTAGCTAGTAATCTATCTCCTAATTTTATATCTTTAAAATCACCAGTTAAGTAAACCTTTCTTCCTCTAACTTCACCTATTCCTCCGTAATTATTTAGAGAAATTATTCTAATTTCTTCATTATTATCACAACTTAAATTGTAATACAAATAATTATTTATTATAGGAATAAGTGAAAATAAGGATAATATAATTAATAATTCTAATTTTTTTATTAAAATAAGAAAAATAAAAAAACAGCCAACAAGTATAATTGCTAGCCATTTATTCTTATAAAAAAGTAAAAATACACTGCTTGATAATATGAAAACCAAAAATATATATAGTAATATATTATATTTATTATTAAGCTTCAATGGCAACACCTCATTTTAAAGTTTTACCATTTTTTTATAATTAAATCTCTCAGTGTAAAAATAAATAAAATCCATACAATAACTATTAATATTATAAATTCAAATCTCCGGATTAACCTTACAATAAATTCTAGCCCTTGATACAACTTTTATTAATTCCTCATCATTTAATGATTCTAATTCTAACCCTGATGTTATTTGATCTTCACTAGAAATAAGGCCTATTTTTCTAACAAAAAACTCTGCTGATATAATATTTTCATCTGTAAATATTATAGGTAAAATTCTAAAATCTAATATTTTGTTAAGTTATTTTGTTAAGTTATTTTTAAAAGCATTATTTAACTGTTTTAAATATATATTATCATTTTGTCTTTGGATTAAATATTAAAGCCATTATATATCCAAAGAATATCGCTGCCGTAATTCCAGCAGCTGTTCCTGTTATACCCCCTGTAAAAGCTCCAATTAGCCCCTTTTCCTCTACAGCCTTTATTGCCCCCTTTGCTAAAGAATTGCCAAAGCCAGGTAAAGGGATACTCGCTCCTGCTCCTCCTATTGCAATTATTTTATCATATATTCCAAAGGCACCTAACACAGTTCCTAATGTAACGAAAATTACTAGTATTCTTGCAGGTGTTAATTTAGTTGTATCCATTAGGATCTGACCTATAACACAAATAATACCTCCCACTACAAAAGCACTAAGATATTCCATAAGAATTTCTCCTTCCTAATTTTTAAACTCAATTGCAACAGCATGAGCAATTCCAGGAATACTTTCTCCTTGAAGAGATGAAGTTGTACTCATTAAAGCTCCAGTAGATACTAAAAGAATATTTTTTATTTCTTTTCTTATCATTTTTTTATAAAAATAGCCTGAAGCTACCACGGCTGAACATCCACATCCACTTCCACCAGAGTCTGTTTTTTGAATATTATCATCAAATATCATATCTCCACAATCAAAATAATTACTTCTAATATCATATCCATACTCTAATAATAATTTACAAGTTATTTCCTTTCCTACTTTCCCTAAATCTCCTGTGACTATTGCATCATAATAACTTGGTTCTCTTCCAGTATCCTTTAAATGCATGGCTATTGTATCTACAGCTGCTGGTGCCATTGCCGCTCCCATATTATTAGGATCCTTAATTCCATAATCTTTTACAACTCCTGTTGTAATATAAGTTACTTCTGGATAATTTCCTTCTTTAGCAAGTACCATAGCCCCTGCACCTGTAACTGTCCATTGTGCTAATGGACTTCTTTGAGCTCCATATTCTAAAGGAAATCTAAATTGCCTTTCTGCAGAACTAAAATGTGATGATGTTGCTGCAACAACATATTTTCCAAATCCTCCATCTAACATCATTGATGCTACACTTAAAGATTCTGACATAGTAGAGCAAGCTCCATAAAGCCCAAAGAATGGTATATTAAGTTGCCTTGCTGCAAAGGATGAAGATGTTAATTGATTAAGTAAATCTCCAGCAAACAAATAATCTACATCCTCTTCTTCTATTTTCCCCCTATTTATAGCTGAAGTTATAGCTGTATATAACATCTCACTTTCAGCCTTTTCAAAAGTTTCCTTTCCATATAAATCATCATTTAATATTTCATCGAAATAGCTTCCTAGTGGTCCTTCTCCTTCTTTTGGTCCAACTATAGAGTATGTTGCTATAATTTTAGGTGTATTTACTAATCTAACTGTTTGCTTCCCAATTTTCTTTGTTTCATTCATACTAATTCCCTTTCTTATATTAACAACTGAATAATATAATAAATTATTCCTATAATAACTGAACTACCTATTCCATATACTAGTACAGGTCCTGCTATTGTAAACATCTTAGCTGCAACTCCAAATATAAATCCTTCTTGTTTAAATTCAATTGCTGGAGCAACTATAGCATTTGAAAAACCTGTTATTGGTACTACTGTTCCAGCTCCCCCATAGGATGCAATTTTATCATATATACCGACACCAGTTAATAAGGCTCCTAAAAACACCATAATAATCGGAAGAAGCATCTTAACATCATCCTCTGGGAAACCATATTTTATTAAAAGTTCTTGAAAAATTTGAGCTATAGTACAAATTCCTCCTCCAACTAAAAAAGCTCTTATACAATTTCTAGCTATTTTAGGTTTTGGATTTGTCTGATTGGCAATAGTTTTAAACTTCTGTAATATTTGTTGTTCACTTGGTTTTTTATTTTTAGACATAAGAATACCCCTTTCTATAATTCTATAAATTTATTATTCCAATTTATAAAAAATCAACTCTGGAATTTTATTGAATTTCAAGAAACAAAAAAGCCCCTTTAAAGAGCTTTTTAAATGTACATTTATTCTTGTAATTTTTCTTTCATTAGTCCTAAAACTTTTTTCTCTATTCTTGAAACTTGAACTTGGCTAATGCCAAGCATATTAGCTACTTGCACTTGAGTTTTATCTTTAAAGTATCTCAGCATAATAATTTGTCTTGACTTGCTATCTAAACTCCTTAAAGCTTCCTTAAGTGCAATTCTATTTATCATGTCACTATCATCTTCTCCTTTTTCACTTAATTTATCTATAAGCAAAACAGGAGCTCCATCATCTTGATGAATAATATCATAAAGATATTGCATATTAACTGATGACTCTATGGCGAATAATATTTCTTCCTTATCTATATGTGAATATTCAGACAATTCTTCAATAGTTGGTTCTCTATCTAATTTTTTAGTTAACTCTTCTTTATCAAAATGAAGCTTTCTAGCTAGACTTTTTACATTCCTACTAACCTTTATTATACCATCATCTCTTATAAATCTTTTTATCTCTCCAATTATCATAGGAACTGCATAAGTAGAAAATTTTACATTAAACTTATCATCAAAATTATTAATAGCTTTAACTAAACCAATAGATCCGATTTGAAATATATCTTCATAATCATAACCTCTATTTAGAAACTTTTTACTAATAGATGCTACAAGAGGTAAATTCATTTCAATTACCTTGTTCATTGCTTCTTGATTACCTGCTTTAGCTAGAGGTATTAACTTTGAATTTTCTTCGTAATTATACACCTCTTTTCTTATATTTCCATTTTCCATATAATTCACCTAACTTACTGTATTAAATTTCTTCTTCATAATAACTTTCGTACCTTCTCCATATTCACTAAAAACTTCTAAGTTATCCATAAAGGTTTCCATAACAGTAAAGCCCATTCCAGACCTTTCTAGCTCCGGTTTAGAAGTATATAATGGTTCCATCGCTTGTTTAATATCCTTTATTCCCTTGCCATAGTCTTCAATTATTAGGGTTATTTCATTTCCAGTTATACTTGCTTCTATTTTGATTATACCCTCTTTTTTGTTTTCATAACCATGTATTATAGAATTTGTTACAGCTTCTGATACAGCAGTTTTAACATCTGTCAATTCTTCAACCGTTGGGTCTAATTGAGATACAAAAGCAGCTACAGCCACTCTTGCAAAACCTTCATTTTCGGATTTGCTCATTAATTCAATACTAACTTTATTATCAACCATTTTAAACCCTCCATTAAATATTCACTATGGCTTCATCAATATTTCCATAAACATCTATTATTTTATATATACCCGAAATTTCGAAAACTTTATTTACCGTTCTATTTATTTCTGCCACGCATAATTTTCCATTTCTATTTTTCATTTTTTTATATCTACCTATAACAACTCCTATTCCAGAGCTGTCCATAAAAGTAACACCACTAAAGTTTAATATAACTTTTCTTATGTTATCTCTATCTATTCTATCATCTATCTTAACCCTAACTTCTTCTGCACTGTGATGATCTAACTCCCCCATTAATCTAATAATAAGTGTATCATCTTGCTTTTCAAATTTAAGATACATATAAATTCGGGACTTTTCATTATTCACTTTACATTTCTGCGAAGCCCCTTCCCCCCTCTTAATAATATAATTTCCTTCTTTTTCCATAATTTTAACATATTAGTTTATTTCTAGTCAAACATAATTCTGAATTTTATAGCAAAAAAGAATTAATATTCATATAATATTAATTCTTTCAGACTGTAGACAAAAAGGATATTTTCAAGAGTGAAAATATCCTTTTT
>ERZ857882.1505-NODE-1505-length-26982-cov-10.579233_pt1 | contig 26982 bp, 23 predicted proteins | sample MGYA00519697_ERZ857882 | MGnify/ENA primary metagenome ERZ857882 (study PRJEB31778, sample SAMEA3449373) | human gut metagenome | biome: human gut; feature: human-associated habitat; material: faeces | place: United Kingdom | collected 2010/2012 ...
CTTGCATGTGTTAGGCGCGCCGCCAGCGTTCGTCCTGAGCCAGGATCAAACTCTTTATAAAATGGTATCTAAACCAGATTACTCTGAATTTAAATCGCTGTATTCCTCAGAACGCAATCGCTTGCGTCCTTTGAATTACTTGTTTTTTGGAATTTTTTTAGAGCTCCAATAGCTCCAAAAAGGGTTCCTTTCAAGCTTCGATATTGTTCAGTTTTCAAGGTCCTGCTGCACGCCCCGCTTTTGGGGCAGCTCATTTATTATATCGCATTGAGTTGTAAATGTCAACAACTTTTTGAGATATTTTTTATTGAGTTTCCCGAATCGAAACGCTGTTTGCAGTGTCCCGTGGAAGGGGGTGCAAGTTAGTATTATACGGGGCATTTCCGCAAAAGTCAACCCTGTTTTTTTGCTTTTCCGTAAATTTTTTTCGCTGTGTTTGCCCCTTCTCCATATATAGTGGTTGTTTCTCCTGCTTGTCCATATCTGGTTTTATCCCTTTTGCCGGGCCGAAAAAACACCGCCCCCGGGGCCCGGGGGCGGCAAGCCATCGTTTGCTCTCTTTTTTATAAAAGCTTTCCTTGGGCCGCCACCCAGTCGGCCACCTGCCGGGCCACCGGCGCAATGGCGCCCGCCTCAAAGGGCACGGCAAACCCCGCCGCCCGCACAAGGCCTGCATACGTGTCGGTGCCGCCCTTTTTTACCAGTGCCAGGTAGCGCCGCCACGCGTCGGCCGGATCTGCCAGATGCGCGGCAAAAAATTGCAGCGCCGCCATCTGCGCCAGGCAGTAATCGATATAGTAGAACGGGTATTCGTAGATGTGCAGCTGCCGCTGCCAGCCCGCGCCGCGCCCATAGAAGGGCAGGCCGTCAAAATCGTTCCAGGGGCGGTACTTGTGTTCCAGTTCCAGCCAGGTGCGGTTGCGCTCCTCGGGCGTCAGGTGGGGCTGCGCGTATACAATGTGCTGGAATTCATCCACCATGCAGCCGTATGGCAAAAAGGTGAGCGCCTCCTGCGCGTGGGAGAGCGCATATTTTGCCGCGGTGCGCTCGCTGCCCCCAAAGAACAGCTTGTGCCAGGGCGAGGTCAGAAATTCCATGGACATGCTGTGGATCTCACAGCTTTCCAGCCCCGGGTTCGCCATTTCCTGGCACAGCCCCTGCCGGGCCGCCATCCACCCCTGGAAGGCGTGGCCCGCCTCGTGGGTAAGCACATCCACATCGCCGGCGGTGCCGTTGAAATTGGAAAAGATAAAGGGCGCGCCATAAGCGGGAATGGTCTCGCAATACCCGCCCGGAGCCTTTCCTGGGCGGCTTTCCAAATCAAACAGGCCACCCTCGGTCATAAAGCGGATGAATTCGGCCGTCTCGGGCGAGAGCTCTGAATACATGCGCACTGCCTGGGCCAGCAGCTCCGGCGCGGTGCCCACCGGGTTGGGGTTGCCGTCGGCAAAGCTGATCGCTCCATCGTAAAACTTGGGGTCGGCAATGCCCACCCGCGCAAACTGGTCGGCCATGGCCCGGGCTGCCAGCGGGGTCACGCTCTCGGCCACCTGCCGCCGGAAGCTCTCCACCTCGCCGGGGCCGTAGCCCAGCCGCCCCATGCGCAGGTAAGAGAGCGGCACATAATCCTGATAGCCCAGCGCACGGCCCTGCGCGTTGCGGTTTTCGATCATCTCGCTGTAAATGCCGTCGAATTCTTCCCTGTGGGCGTCAAAAAAGCCTCCCTCCGCCTCAAAGGCGGCGCGCCGCACCGCCCGGTTTAGGTCCTGCTTGTAGGGGCCCAGCTCCGGCAGGGTGAGCGTTTTGCCCTCAAACTGCACCTGGGCACCGGCGTACAGCTTTTGGTATCGGCTTGCCAGGGCGTTCTCCGCCTGCATCAGCTCCAGCACCTGATCGCCCGCAGAGTTGGCCGCCACCTGCATCTTTTCCAGCAGCAGCGGGCCGTATTGCCGCGCCAGCGCCTCCTTGTGGGGGCTGGCGAGCAGCGCGCGGTAAAAATCGAGCTGGGCGTTGCCCACCCCGGGCGCCGCCTGGTCAAAAAAGTCGTTTTCCGCGTCGTAAAACTCGTCCCGCGTGTCCAGGGTGTGGCGGATCATGGCAATGCAGGCGGCGGTGGAAAACCCGTCGTTCAGCTCTGTGTGCTGCCGGAACAGCTCCGCCAGCGCCTCCCCGCTCTCTGCATTTTTTGCCCGGGCGGCCAGTTCCCGATATTGCTCCGCCGCACGGCCGGCGTCGGGGCGGGCATAAGGCATTTCAGAAAATTTCACGGTGCACTTCCCTCTTTCTTTTTGATCGCCGCGCAGCAAAAAACGCATCCCAATAAAACAGATAGAACAGCCCCGGCCCCGCAGCTTCGCAGCCGGCCTTTTCTGCATTGCGGCTTGCTTTTGATTGCATTACTTTTATGATAGCACGAAACAGGGGGTTGTAAAGCGCGAAACGGGGATTATAATAGAGAGTGCAGAGTAAAAGCCTGTGCGTCAAGTGCCGGCCCGACGGGGAGTTGCGGGGCGGACGAAGGAAAGGGCCGCCGCCCTTTTCCGCGGTGCAGGCTTTGCATCCCGCTGCTGCATAGAGAAAAGGTGCGCGCGGGGGCCTGGCTGGGTGTGTTTGCGCGCATTTTTTGCACAGTGCCCTCTCCCTCCTTCATTTGTGCGGCATTCCGCAACGATGAAGGAGGTATTTTTATGCAGTTTCCCCTGAAAACACAGCTTGTTGGCAGCCTGGACGAATTTCGCCGCCCCCGCAGCCTGGTGCTGGCGGGCCTTTTAAGCGCCGCCGCCGTGGTGATGGACCGGCTGCTCACCATCCCCGTAAGCCCGGTGCTAGAGATCGGCTTTGCCTTTTTGGCCACCGCCCTGTGCGCCTACCTGTGCGGGCCCTGGGTGGCCGGCACCGCAGGCATTGCGGTCGACATCCTCAGCTATTTTCTTCGGCCCAACGGCGCGTTCTTTTTTGGGTTCACCCTGAATCAGTTTCTGCTGGGTTTCATTTACGGCCTATGGCTTTACAAGCGCCGCCCCAACCCCTGGCTGGCTCTGGGCGCCTGCCTTACCGTTATGGTTCTCATCAACTTCCTGCTCACACCGCTGTGGCTCAACATCATGTACGGCAAGGCATTTGTGATTTTCAGCACCGCCAAGATCATAAAAAATATCCTGAAACTCCCCATTGATGTGGCCCTTTTATATGGTGCCCTGCGCATGGCGCAGCGTGCCGGGCAGCGCCCGGCCGGGGTGTAAACGCACAAAGGCGCACCTTCCAACCGGAAGGCGCGCCTTTGTTTTTTCGTCTGCTTTACATTATAATAAAGCAAGAGCCCCCGGCCAAAGCCGGGGGCTCTTGCTTTTGAGGAGGGGTCTCGGGAAAGAAAGAGAGAATCTTACAGCTCTACAGTGGCGGTCTGCTCGGCCATGTGGTGCTTTTCCGCATAGCCGGTCAGGATCAGGGTCAGCGCGCCGTCGCCGGTCACGTTGCAGGCGGTGCCGAAGCTGTCCTGCAGAGCGAACACGGCCAGCATCAGGGCGGTGCCGTCCTCGCCAAAGCCCAGAACGCCGGTGATCAGGCCCAGGGAGGCCATCACGGTGCCGCCGGGAACGCCGGGGGCGCCGATGGCGAAGATGCCCAGCAGGATGCAGAACAGCACCATGGTGCCCACCGCGGGCAGATGGCCATACAGCACCTGAGACACGGTCATAACAAAGAACACTTCCGTCAGCACCGAGCCGCACAGGTGGATGTTGGCGAACAGGGGGATACCAAAGCTCACCATATCCTTGCGCAGGTTCTTGCTCTTGCCGGCGCACTCCAGGGCCACAGCCAGGGTGGCCGCGCTGGACATGGTGCCCACGGCGGTCAGGTAAGCGGGGCCGTAGTGCTTGAGCACTTCCCAGGGGTTGCGGCCGGAGTAAGCGCCGGCCACGCCGTACAGAACGGCCAGCCAGATGTAGTGGCCCAGCATCACGATCACAATCACGATCAGGAACACAGGCAGCTGCTTGGTGATAGAGCCCTCCCAGGCCAGGCCCAGGAAGGTGGTGGCGATAAAGAAGGGCAGCAGGGGAATGATGACCTTCTTCACGATGTCCAGGATGATGTTCTGGAACTCAGCCAGCACGGTGGAGATGGTGCCCGCCTTGGTCCACACGGCGGCCAGGCCGATCAGCACGCTGAACACCAGGGCGCTCATCACGGGCATGATCTGCGGGATGTCCAGCTGGAACGCCACAGCGGGCAGCTCATGCAGCCCTTCCACACTGTTGGCGATGCTCAGGTGCGGGATGATGCCGAAGCCGGCGCCCATGGACATGAAGGCGGCCAGCACGCTGGAAGCGTAAGCAATCACGATGGCAACGCCCAGCATTTTGGTGGCGCTGTTGCCCAGCTTGGTGATGGAGGGGGCGATAAAGCCGATGATGATCAGGGGCACGCAGAAGTTGATCACCTGGCCCATGATGTATTTCAGGGTGACGACGATCTGCATCACGCCGACGCCCCAGCCCTCGTTGGGAATGAAAAGGCCCAGAACGATACCGATAGCGATGGCCAGCAGCAGGCGCGCCGGCAGGCTAGTCAAAAACTTTTTCATACAAAATTCCTCTCTTTACGTGTCTCTCTGTGTGATTGGCTGCGATTCTCTCTCAAAAAAGTACCTGAATGCGGTTTACCCCTCCCGCAAAAGGGTTCAGGCTTCCCTTTTATTGAGCATCATTTCCAGGATGGCCGCATCCATGGGGCCGGACCCTTCGTTGCCCAATTTGGCAAAGTTATCAATAGTATATTCCACATTGTCTTCCACAATGCCGTCGGTGCTCTCCACCCGCACGCCCCGCATGGCCATGAAAGCCGCCTGGAACGCCGCGTTCACGCAGGTCGAGATCTTCAGCGAGCAGTCGGCCTTGGCGCCGTCGCACAGCATGCCGGTCACATCGCCGATCATGTTGTGGATCGCGCGGCAGATTTCGTCGTAGCCGCCGCCCAAAAGGTATGTAATGCCGCAGGCGGCACCCGTGCCCGCCACCGAGGCGCCGCACATGGCTGAAAGGCGCCCGAATTTGGACTTGATCCGAATGGCGATCAGGTTGCTCAGGGTGACGGCCCGCACCATTTTATCCTCGGGGATCTCCTTCCACTTGGCCAGCGAAACCACCGGCATGGTAGTGGTGATGCCCTGGTTGCCGCTGCCGGAGTTTGCCACCACCGAGAACGGCGCGCCCGCCATGCGGGCGTCGGCACCGGCGGTGGTAATGATCATGGAGTTGGTCACCATGTCGCGGGTCATAACGCCCGCGCGGCAGTTGCGTTCCAGGTTCGGCCCAATGGCCAGACCGTAATCCTTTTCCATACCCCGCTCGCAGATCTCGCCGTTTACCGAGATGGCCGAGCGGATGATGTCGATGGGGTCGTTCATCGGGTCGAGCTCTTTGTCGCAGAAGTCATAGATCTTGCGCACGGTCAAAAACGCGGCGATCTCCTCCGGGGTGACCACGTCGCGGCCGGTGTCCACCGGGGCGTTCGGGTCTGCCTTAAAGACCTCCTTGCCGTCCACCTCCAGCAGCACCAGGTTGGTGTGCAGGTCGGCGATCACAGCGCGGGCGCTGTGGGTGGGGCCGTAAACGGTCACGTCGATGTAGAGCTTCTGCGGCACCTTGGCCAGCTCCACATTCACCTTGCCGGTTTCCACCAGCAGCTCGGCGGCCTTGTAAACGTCGTCCGACACGCCGTTGATGACCTCCAGCTTGCGCTCGGGCGCGGCCGCCGCCGCGCCGATGGCGGCTGCGTAGGGCATGCCGGTATAGCTTGTGCCGGGAATGCCCGCAGCCATGGCGTTCTTGATGATATTGGTGGAGGCCTTGACCTCCATGCGCTGGATTGCCTCGCCCAGCTTGTTCAGCTCAGCCCCCGCATACGCGCCGGTCAGAGCGATCGCGCCGGGCTCCGTACAGCCTGTGGCCAGTTCCATTTCGCTGTTCAAAATGCGGAAAAACATTGTTTTATCCATATTGCACGCTCTCCTGTTACTTTACTGCGATACATTCGATCTCAAGGGGTGCGCCAAGGGGCAGCTTTGCCACCTGGAAGGCGCTGCGGCTGGGGTAGGGCGCCTTGAAGTGCTTTGCATATACCTCATTCATGCCGGCAAAATCGCCCATATCCGCCAGGAACACCGTGGTTTTTACCACATTTTCCAGTCCCATGCCCTGCTCTGCCAAAATGGCGGACAGGTTTTTCAGGGCCTGCTCGGTCTGCGCTGCAATGCCCTCGGGGATCTTGCCCGTGGCCGGATCTACCGGCAGCTGGCCAGACACAAACACCATCCCGCCTGCAAGGATTCCCTGGGAGTACGGCCCAATGGCGGCCGGGGCCCCCGCCGTGCTGATCGGCTCTTTCATCACTCTCATCTCCTACTCTGTCCATTTGGGGCATCCCGCACAGATTCCCCCGTTTCTACGCTCATTGTAGTCGCTTTAAATGCAAGTGTCAATAATTTATCACTACGATAAATAATTATTATCACTTTGCCGAACAATTTGTTGCTAATTTGTGAACTATGCCTATAGATTTTTCTTCTTTTTTCGTTATACTCTTCCTTATCTTCCAAAAAGCTCCAAACAAAACAAAAACAGCGGTGTTTTTCATCCTGCAAAAATAAGAAAGCAAGCTTTTCCCTTCTCTCAATTCCAGCGTTGGCCTGGCAGGCGGCGCAGCAAAGGCTGGGCCCCGGGGCCATTAAAAGCTCTTATTTATTGCGAAGTAACCTAAAAGACGCTGCTTGCATTGCGGTAAGGGGTATGTTATACTTTTTTACAATGATAACTTTTTCTCAGCATTACGGGAAAAGAGGCGAAAACCGGATGCACTTTTTGTTAGAACAATATAAGGTCATGGTGGAATTTTTGGGCCAGGCCCTGGGCGGCGACTACGAGGTGGTGCTGCACGATCTGAGCGAGGGGCACAACGCCATTGTGGCCATTGCCAACGGCGGGATCAGCGGCCGGGGGGTGGGCGCCCCCCTCACCAACATGGCCCTGCGCTTTCTGGCGGACCGCGAATACGAACGCCACGATTATAAGGTGGGGTATCGGGGCGTTTCCCGCGCCAAAACCGAACTCCACTCCTCCACCATGTTCATCAAGGACGAGGCGGGCCGGCTGATCGGCATGCTGTGCGTGAATTTTGACCCCGCCCACTGCGTGCAGGCGGCCAATGCCGTGCTGGCACTGTGCGGCCTGCCGGGCATGAGCCTGCAGACAGGCGAGGACGCGGGCGCCTCGGCCGGCGCCGAAACCTTTGTGGGCAGCGTGCCGGATGCGGTGCGCAGCGCCATCGAAGAGGTGACCGGCGCCACCGGTGTGCCCGCCAGCCGCCTGACCATGGAGGAAAAGATCCGCATTGTGGACGCATTGAACCAGGGGGGGCTTTTCTATTTAAAGGGTGCGGTGAGCGAGGTTGCGGCGCAGCTGGGCTCCAGCGAGGCCACCGTTTACCGGTACCTGAGTAAGCTGAAAAACTGAAAAAGCGGCCGCTGCTTTGGTGCAGCGGCCGCTTTTTGCTTTTCATACTCCGGCAAAGGTCTCCCACAAAAGGTTGCCCAGCAAAAGGCACAGCACGCACAGCATCATGGGGCGGATAAACCGCGCCCCCTTTTTCAGCGCAAACCCGCTGCCCAGCAAATGCCCCAGCACCCCAAACACGGCGGCGGGCAGCGCCACCGCGTACAGCACCTTGCCGGCCAGCACCACCGTGATCACCGAGGCATAATTGCTGGCCAGGTTCAAAAGCTTCGCGTTGCCCGAAGCGCTGCGCAGATCATAGCCCATCAGGGCCGAAAACGCCAGGATTGCAAAGGTGCCGGTGCCCGGGCCGATCAGCCCGTCGTATCCCCCTATAAAAAAGCCGATGGCCAGCGCCAGCGCCCATTTTTTGCCCGGCGCCAATTCGCCCGAGCGGTCCGCCTCCGGCAGGCTGCGCCGTGCCAGGATCACCACCGCCGCCACGGGCAGCAGGATGAGCAGAATGATCTTCAGCGCCCTGTCCGGCAAAAACAAAACGACCTGGCTGGCGATCCCGCTGCCCAAAAAGCTGGCCGCGGCGGCCAGCAGGCCCACTTTCAGCTCCAGCGCGCCGTTTTTAAAAAAACGCGCGGTGGAAAAGGTGGTCCCGATGGCGGAGGAGAGCTTGTTGCAGCCGTACACATAATGCATGGGGATGCCGGTGGCCATGTAGGCGGGCAGGGCGATCAGGCCGCCGCCGCCCGCCGCCGCGTCCACAAAGCCCGCCAGGCCCACCAGCAGGCACAAAAAAACCATGGTGGGCAGCGGCAGGGTGGTCAATACAGACATTTGTTTCACTTCCCGGAGTTTGTGGGGGCGCGGGCGTTTTTGTCAGCTTCCGTGCGCGCCTTTTAGACGATACCACAAACCGCTCCGCCGCGCAAGAGGCAAACGCCGCGTCAAAAAGGGCGGGCGGATTGCAGCCGCAGTCCGCCCGCCCTTTCTTTGCCGCCGTATCCGGGCCCTCAGGCCCCGTACACTTTTTCCCCCGCCTTGTAGGTGGCCTCCACCCGCACCGAGCGCAGTTCTTCTGCCTCCACCGCGGTGGGGTCGGCCGACAGCAGCACCAGATCGGCTGTCTTGCCGGGCGCAAGGCTGCCCTTTTCGCCCTCTTCATGGTACTGGTAAGCCCCATACACCGTAAGGCCCCGCAGCGCCTCCAGCGCGCTTATCTGCTGGCCCGCGGCCAGGCTCACGCCGCCCTTGGTGCGGCGGTTCACCGCGCAGTACAAAATATCCATGCAGTCCGGCGGCAGCACCGGCGAGTCCATGTGGAAGGTATAGGGGATGCCCAGCCGCACCGTGTCTGCCGCGGGGCTGATGTTCCGCGCCCGCTCCAGGCCGAAGTTTCGGATGTGGGTATCGCCCCAATACCAGGTGTGAGCCACAAAATAGCTGGGGATGATGCCCGCCGCCTTTACCGCGGGCAGTTGGTCCGGCCGCAAAAGCTGGGCGTGGATCATCACATTGCGCTGGGTGCTGGGCACAGTGTGGGCGGCAAGGAACTGGGCCGCCGCCGCATCCCCGTTGCAGTGGCACAGCAGCTGCATACCCTCGGCCTGGGCCGCGCCCACAAACTCCCGCACCTGGGCGTCGGTGTAAATGGGGTAGCCCACATAGCCCGCCTCCCCGCCAAGATAAGGCGTCGTGACCCAGGCGGTGCGGCCCTGGGGGCTGCCGTCCAGAAAAATTTTATAGCCGCCGATTTTAAACCGGCCGCTGTACCGCTGCCGGAACTCCGGCAGCCGGCCCGGCAGGCCGGCATTCTCCTTCATGTCGCAGTAGCCCACTACGTCGAGCGCCAGCTCGCCGGCGCGGGCCGCCTCCGCCAGCAGCTGCGCCTCGGCCTGCTTCATAAAGCCGTCCTGCGCCGTGGTGATGCCGTGGCTCAGGTAGGCCTGCTGGCCCCGGCGCAGCAGCTCCCGCGCCCCTTTTTGGCCGGCGGGCATGGCTTTCGCCACCATTTCGGAAAAGGCCAGCTCCTCCAGATATCCGTTTGGTTCCCCCGCCTCGTCCCGGCCGATCCGCCCGCCCTGCGGGTCGGCCGTTTGGCGGGTAATGCCCATCTGCCCCAGCACAAGGCTGCTCACGCAGCCCATGTGGCCGCTGGCATGCCCCAAAACCACCGGGTACCCCGGCAGCGCTGCGTCCAAAAACTGCCGGGTGGGGTGGGTGCGGCCGGGCAGGTCGTTGTGGTCGTAACCGGTGCCGATCACCGGCGTGCCGGGCGCGATGTTGTTTTTGCGCACAAATTCCCGCAGCCGCCGGGCGATCTCGTCCAAACTGTCGGCGCCGGTCAGGCTTGCGTATTGCAGGTTGTTTGCGAACTGCACAAGATGGCTGTGGGCGTCGATAAAGCCGGGCAGCAGGGCCCGCCCCTCCAGGTCCACAGGCTCTGCCCCGGGGGCCGCGCGCCGCAGCGCTTCCAGCGGCCCCACCGCCGCAATGCGCTCCCCCCTCACCAGCACGGCCTCAGGGCGCATGCACGCCTCGTCCATGGTGAGCACCGGGCCGCCGTAAAACAGTTTTTCCCGTTCCTTGTACATAAAAAATCACATCCTTGTGGTGGATAGGATACCACAAGGATGTGAACAAATTACCCCATTTGCTCAAACTTTTCGCCTATTGTCCTGCTGGCACCGGCCGCCTGTGCTTCCTTCAAAGCAGCCGTTTTGAACCGGCCCTGCAAATGCAAAGCTGCGGCGGGCTATTGCACCGTAAATTCAGTCCATTCGATCTGGTTATATTGCATTACATGCTTTGCCCTTTTCATGCCAAGTTTCTCATAAAACGGGATGGCATTTTCATTTGCGATCAGGTACACGGCAATGTCCTTTTCGCCGCCGGCTTTGTCATGCGCAGTTTTCATGAGCCGCCTTCCGATGCCTTGCCCTTCGTAATCCCGGGCAACTCCCAAATCCGTTACATAAAGCCAATACACATAATCTGTCAGTCCAAATAAAACGCCAACCATTAAGCCGCTCCCGTTTCTTGCGGTAAGGCTGATCGAAACATTGTTTACAAGCTTGGCGATTCTTTCTTTAAACCGTTCCTTCGGATATTGCGATCCCAAATCGGTCCTTTTTAGAAAAGCGATATATTCCTCTGCCGATATCCGCTCTTCTTTAATTTCTATCTCTTCACGCATAAAAGCTCTCCCTTTCTGCCACCCCGGGAATTCAAGCGCCAGCGCATTAAAAAGTATGGTGCCCTTCCAGCACAAACCGTTCCAGCGCCTGGGCCACGCCGCTCTCCTCGTTCGTGCCGGTCACCCAGGCCGCCGCGGCCTTCACCTGGGGCAGCGCGTTGCCCATCGCCACACCCAGGCCCACGGCCCGCAGCATGGCGGTGTCGTTGTCCGAGTCCCCGCAGGCCATGACCTGTTCGGGCCCGATCCCTAAAAGGCCGGCCAGGGCCAGCAGGCCGCGGCCCTTGTCCACATCCCGCGCGTTCAGCTCCAAATTGCCCGGCGCGCTGCTGGTCACCTCGAACAGGCCGGTGGCTTCCAGCTCCCGCCGCGCCTGGGCGCGCTCCGCTTCCCTGGCAAAAAACAGGTTTGTTTTTTCCACCTGGGGGCACTGCCGGGCAAAGCCCTCCACGCTTTCCACCGGCCGGCGGGAAGTGCGCATATAGCCCGCCATGCCGGGGGGCGCCCATCGCTCGGCCCCGGCCAGCGCGCCGGCGCTGTTGTAGCCCTGCCCATCCAAAAACAGATCCATCACCCGGTCATACCGCCGGGTCAGCTCCCAGGCGGTGAAAAAATCCGCCTGGGGGATCCAAAACTTCAGCACCGCCTGCCGGTCCGCCAGGCGCACCACCGTGGCGCCGTTCGCGGTCACGGCCCAGTCCACCCCGGGCAGTTCCAAAAATTCCGCGGGCACCCCGGTCAGCGGCCGGCCTGTGGCGGGCACCACCCGGCAGCCCTGTTCCAGCGCTGCTGTGATCGCCGCCCTGTTGCGGGCGCTGATGCTGTGATCCGCGGCCAGCAGGGTACCGTCCAGGTCCAGCCCCACCAGCCGGATGCCATAGTGCGCAGCCTGCCCCATCAGTTTTTCCCCAATTCCCTGTTTTTTTCGCAGCTGGCGATCACCGCGTTCATGGCAGCGGCGCGCAGCGCGCCCTGTTCCAGCACGCGTACCCCCGCGATTGTGCTGCCCCCGGGGCTGCACACCTCATCCTTTAAAAGGCCCGGGTGCTTGCCGCTCTCCAGCACCATGCCAGCAGCCCCCGCCAGGGTCTGGGCGGCGTATTCGATCGCCTTTTTGCGGGGCAGCCCGCAGGCCACGCCCCCGTCTGCCAGCGCCTCCAGGAACTGGTACACAAAAGCCGGGCCGCAGCCGGCCACCGCGCTGGCCGCGTCCATTAACGCCTCGTCAATGGCGTCCAGCCGGCCCGCGCCGGCCATTTTGTCGCAGAACTCCTCCAGCTCGGCGGGCTGAACACCCGGGCAGGCGGTATACAGCACCATCCCCTGGCCGATCGCCACAGGCGTGTTGGGCATGATCCGCAGAACAGGCGCGCGGAAGCCCAGCATCTCCACCAGGCGGCCGATGGTCAGCCCCGCCGCCATGCTCACCAGCACGTACCGGTCGCCGCGGGCGGCCAGCACCGGGGCCAGGCTTTGCAGCAGCTCGCCCATCATGTGGGGCTTCACTCCCAAAAAGATGAATTTCGCGTCCCGCGCTACGGTTTCGTTGTTCATGGCAAGGTCGCAGTCCAGCTCTTCCGCCAGCGCGGCCGCCTTATCCAGGGTGCGGTTGGTCACCACCACCTGCTCCGGCCGCCAGCGGCAGGCTGCACGGGCCAGCGCGCCGCCCATATTTCCCACCCCGATAAACCCAAAGGTATAACTCATAGCCCTTGCCCTCCTGAAATTCTGTTTCTTTAAGTGTATCAGCCGGCCGGCGTTTTTTCAACCACTCTCTCCCCGGAAAAGCTGCTCCATTCCGGGCGTTCCCCGCACCGGCGGCCCTGTGAAAAACAGCCGCCGTGAACCACAGGTGGTTTTTCCGGTCATCCGGGCCGGCTGCCGCCCGGGCGGGGCTTTTATTTTTGGGCAATAAAAATTTTGTCGTTTTGCCCTTGATTTTCCAAAAAATAAATAGTATAATTTCCTAAAAAGGCCGACAAAGCAAAGAAACTCAATCTTTTATGAAAGAGGTGACTCCATGAGCAAACATCTTCCAATGGAGGTGCGGGTGCCCATTGAAGCCGATAACCCGGCCATTGTGCGCAACGAAGCCAAGTGCATCCGGTGCGGTCAGTGCAAGGCCGTGTGCACAGACTTCATTGGGGTGCACGGCACCTATGCCTTACAGAACACAGGCGATACCGCGGTTTGCATCCATTGCGGCCAGTGCGCCAATGTGTGCCCGCCGGCCAGCATCACCGAGCGGTACGAGTGGCCCGCGGTAAAGGCCGCCGCGGCTGACCCCGGCAAGGTGGTAATCTTCTCCACCTCCCCCTCGGTGCGTGTGGCCCTGGGCGAAGAGTTCGGCCTGCCGGATGGCAGCTTTGTGGAGGGCAAAATGGTCGCCCTTCTGCGGGCGCTGGGCGCCGATTACGTGCTGGACACCAATTTTTCCGCCGATCTTACCATTTTGGAGGAAGCCAGCGAGCTGCTCAGCCGGGTGACCAAAGGCACCGGCCCGCTGCCTCAGTTTACCAGCTGCTGCCCGGCCTGGGTCAAATACGCCGAGACCTACCACCCGGAGCTTCTGCCCCACATCTCCACCGCCAAAAGCCCCATCGGCATGCAGGGCCCCACCATCAAAACCTATTTTGCGCAGAGGATGGGCATCGACCCGGCCGCCATTGTGAATGTGGCCGTGACCCCCTGCACCGCCAAAAAGTTCGAGATCCGCCGGGGCGAGATGAACGCCGCGGCACGTTACCTGGGCCTGGACGGCCTGCGGGATATGGACCAGGTCATCACCACCCGGGAGCTGGCCCTCTGGGCCAGGGAGGCCGGCATCGATTTTGCCTCCCTGCCGGATTCCCCCTACGACACTCTCATGGGCGAGGGTTCGGGCGCCGGGGTCATCTTCGGCAACACCGGCGGCGTGATGGAGGCCGCCCTGCGCACAGCCTACGCCTACGCCACCGGCAAGGCGCCCCCCGACCTGCTCTATGACCTTCAGCCCGTGCGGGGGCTCGAGGGCGTAAAGGAAGCCAGCCTCATGGTGGGCGGCACCCAGCTCAACGTGGCCGTAGTCTACGGCACCGCAAACGCCGAGCATTTTCTCCGCCGTATGGCCACGGCCGGCAAGCAATACCATTTTGTGGAGGTCATGACCTGCCCCGGCGGCTGCATCGGCGGCGGCGGGCAGCCCCGCGGCACCCTGGAAAAGGGCGACGCGCTGCGCGCCGCCCGCATCGACGGGCTGTACCGGCGGGACGCCGCCATGACCCGCCGCCTGAGCCACGAAAACACCGAGCTCCAGGCGCTTTACGAAACCTTTTACGGCAAGCCCCTTTCCGGGCTGGCCGAAAAGCTGCTGCATACATATTATACCGACAGAAGTTCTGATTTAGGAGGAAAAACAACAATGGTCAAATATCGCTGCACCGTCTGTGGTTACATCCACGAGGGCGAACTGCCCGAGGGCTTTACCTGCCCTGTGTGCCGCCAGCCCGCTTCCAAATTCGAAAAGATCGAGGAGGCCTCCGCCGCAAACCCCTACGCCGGCACCAAGACCGAAAAGAACCTGCAGGAGGCCTTCGCCGGCGAAAGCCAGGCCCGCAACAAGTACACCTACTTTGCCCAGGTGGCCCAGCGCGAGGGCTACGAGCAGCTGGCCGAGATCTTTTTGAAGACCGCCCGCAACGAGCAGGAGCACGCGCGCCTGTGGTTCCAGGCGCTGGGCAATCTGGGCGGCACCGCTGAAAACCTGCTGCACGCCGCCGAGGGCGAGAATTACGAGTGGACCGACATGTACGACCGCATGGCAAAAGATGCCGACGAAGAGGGCTTCCACGACCTGGCCGAAAAATTCCGCAGGGTGGCCGCCATTGAAAAGACCCACGAGGAGCGCTACCGCACCCTGCTGCACAATGTGGAAATGAAGCAGGTATTTGAAAAGAGCGGCCAGACCATGTGGGAGTGCCGGATCTGCGGCCACCTGGTGGTGGGCACGAAAGCCCCCGAGGCCTGCCCCGTGTGCGGCTATGCCCAGAGCTTCTTCGAGGTCCGCAAGGAAAACTACTGAGCTATTCCGCTGCAAGCGGAATGCTGCAACAAAAGACGGGCGAGGCCGTCAACGGAGGCGCTGTAAGCGCCGTTCAGTTTAACCGTTGGCTGCCTCGCCCGTCTTTGCTGTTTCCCCAGTGATGCAGCGCACGCCTTTTTCAAAAAGCTGCACTCCGCAAAACGCTCCTGTTATGCACCCGTTCGTTTTCAAAGGGATCTTCATGAGGAATTGGCTCTTTTACCGCTTGCGCTGGGTTTCACAGGCTTTCCTGGCACTCGCTGCACACTCTGTCATGGATCGAAACGATCCCCCCGCATTGGGGGCAAGTATATTTCCTTTTCTGCTGTTCCATAAACTTTTCCAAACCGTGTTGGCAAACAAATCCGCTGTTTTCCATAAGGCTCGCCTGATACCTTTTGTTGTAGCTTTTTTCAAGGTTTTTGATCAGCTTGCAGGGATAGTCAGGGCATTCAAAACAGTAGCGCAGCCCTTTCCCCATGATACAATCCTTTATGCTGCATTTTCAGCAATGCTCCGGCTTGCCCACATCGCTGTTGAAACAACCAGCGCATGAATTTTTATGGCGGCAATGTTTATAGCAGACCAGGCAATTCATACCACAAGGGGCGAACATTACGGTGTCGATATTATCTTTTGGCATTTTCATGGGTCGCCCGCCTTGTCAGATGATTGTTTTTTGTTCTGCTGTATTGTTAGCTTCACTTTCCTGTGGCGGCTTTGAAAAAAGCTTTCAGCTCCGCCTTGGTCTCCGGGGGCAGGTCGGCCTTGCGCACGCCCTGCACCGCGCCCTCCAGCGCCAGCAGCCTGTGCAGGCAGGCGGTGGGGTCGGCCGTGTACAGGCGCAGCCAAGCCTCCCGGCTTCCAAGGGCATACAGCTGCTCACGGGTAGTGATGCCCGCCCGCGCCAACTCCTCTTCCAGTACCGGCCCCAGATTCGGCAGGCCTTTCAATTCGCCCATCCTGCAGTTCCTCCTTTTTCGCTCAATCGTCCACGTCAAAGGCTTCCAGCTTGTTTTTCACCGGCACGGGCTTTGCGTCGCCATGCCGCACAAAGCACATGGTCACAAAGCTGCCCACCACGCACAGCGCCGCATAGGGGAACAGGGTGTGGTAGCCCACGTGCTCCATCAGCCAGCCCGAGAGGATGGGGGTGAGGATCTGGGCGCTCATGCTGAAGGTATAGTAATACCCGGTGTATTTGCCCACGTCCGCGCCGCGGCTCATCTCCACCACCATGGGGTAGCTGTTCACATTGATGAACGCCCAGGCTACCCCGGCCAGCGCAAAAAAGCCGAACAGCATCCAGGAAAAGCTGTGGAACAAAATTGCCGAGCCAAAGCTGCCCGCCAGCAGCAGGCAGCCGATCTGGATGGTGCGCTTGCGCCCCACCCTGGCGGCGATCATGCCCACTGGGATATAGGTCAGGATGGCCCCCGCCTGGGCCACCATCAGCACCATGGCATAGTTGCCGCCCGCCATGCCCCAGCTCTCGCGGGCATACTTGGAAAAATGGGTGGTCACGGCGTTGTAGCCCATGAACCACAGCACCACGCTGGCCAAAATAAGCACCAGGCTCCGGAACACCGCCGGATCCATTTTTTCGCCCTCGCCCGGGGCGTCCGCCCCGTCCTGGTCCGCCGGGTCGTAACCCGCCTCGCTGCTCTCCTTTTCCATCTGGGCCACACAGGCGGGCTCCTTGATCTTAACAAAAAGCAGCATCACGCACACCGCCATCAGCGCGGCCGTGCACAAAAACACCGGGAAGTAATTGGGGTTGTCGCCCGCGGGCACCAAAAACTTTACCGCTGCCAGCATGATGATGCCGCCCACAGCGCCCATCAGGTTGATGATGGCGTTGCCCTGGCTGCGCAGGGGTTTGGGGGTGACGTCCGGCATCAGGGCCACTGCCGGGCTGCGGTAGGTGGCCATGCAGATGAGCACCAGCCCCAGCCCCACAAAGAACAGGGGCAGGCTCTTGAGCTGGTTTGCCAGCGGGATGAGCACCAGGCACATCACCGCCCCCGCCGTGCCCGCCAAAATAAAGGGCATGCGCCGGCCGATGCGGGTGTGTGTGCGGTCCGAGAGCACACCGAACAGCGGCAGCATGAACAGGGCCAGCACATTGTCCAGTGCCATCACTGCGCCGGACCAGGTGTCGCCGATGCCAAAGGTGTACTTCAGGATCAGGGGGATGATCCCGTCGTAGACCTGCCAGAAGGCACTGATGGACATAAAGGCCAGGCCTACGTAAAAGGTTCGTTTCGAGTTGAGCTTCATGATTTTGCTTCCTCACTTTCCGCGGGTAAACGTTATTTCCATGATACCACAAATCCCCCGCCCAGGCCATGGCAGGCCCGGGCGGGGGACGTAAAAAATATGCAAAATCTTTTGTGCAGGTTTTCCGGCCCGCGTTCACTCGTAGCGCAGCGCCTCAATGGGATCCAGCTTGGCGGCCTTGTTCGCCGGGTAATACCCAAAGAACACGCCGATCGCCATGGAAAAGCCCACCGCCGCCAGAATGGCGACCGCACTGGGCTTTGCCGCGTAGCCCAAAAGCTGCGCGCCCGCGCTGCCGGCGCCAATGCCCAGCGCCACGCCGAAGGCGCCGCCCACCAGGCAGATGACCACCGCCTCGGTGATGAACTGCAGCCGCAGGGCCCGGCCCGGCGCGCCCAGCGCCTTGCGGGTGCCGATCTCACGGGTGCGCTCGGTAATGCTTACCAGCATGATGTTCATCACGCCGATGCCGCCCACCAAAAGGCTGATGGCCGCAATGGCGCTGATGGCCAGCTTGACCGTGTTCATCATGCTGGTCATCTCTTTCAGCATGCTCTCCATGCTGGAGGCGGTGACCGTCCAGCTCTGGTTGCGGGTGTAAAACGAGGCAAAGAAGCTCTTCACATTCTCCAAAAAGGCGGTCGTGTCGGTGCCGGAGGCCGCCACCACCGTGAAGTTCTGGTACCCCGCCGTGCCGCCGGCCAGCTTTTGCGCGGCGGCCAGGGGCATATACAGTTCGGTCACCGGGTCCGAGCCCGTCAGGCTGAAGTAGCCCGAGTCGTCGTATTCATACACGCCCACCACATAAAACCGCAGCAGCTTGCCGTTTACCGCCAGCTCAAATTCCCTGCCCAGCACCGAAGCGGAGGAAGCGCCGAACACTTTCTCGCAGAACTTGTCGCTCACCACCGCCACCTGGCGCTCACCGTCCGAGTCCTTGATAAAGCGCCCGTGCAGCAGCTCAAGGTCGCTGGCCAGGGCCAGGTCGGCGTTGGCGCCCTGGGCGTTCACGCTCACGCTGGTACTGCCCTGGCGCACCGTGCCCGTGCCCACGCTCTGGCTCAGAGAGACGGCATAAATATTGTCGGCATAGGCGGTGCGGAATTCTTCGATCATGGCGTCGGTGATCAGGTCCCCCTCGCTTGGCTGCTCTGGCCCGAACATGCGCACCGCCACCATGCCCCCGCCTGTCGTTTCAATGTCCTCGCTTTTCTGCTGCAGGCTCACGGTGATATTGTTGATCCCAAATCCCTGCAGGCTGTCGGTGATGGAGCCGGTGAGCGAATCGCCCAGGGTCACAATGGCGATCACCGAGCCAATGCCGATGATGATGCCCAGCATGGTGAGCAGGGCCCGCATCTTGTTGGCCCACAGGCTGCCAAAGGCCATGCGCACATTGTCAAACAGCTGCACTGCGCCCCGCCCCCTTTCGCTCGGCAATAAACTGCCCGTCCCGCAGGGTCAGGATGCGCCCGCACTCGGCGGCCAGCTCCTGCGAGTGGGTGATCAGCACAATGGTCATTCCCTCGGCGTGCAGGCGGTGAAAAATGTCCATCACCGTGCGGCTGGTGGCCGAGTCCAGCGCGCCGGTGGGTTCGTCGGCCAGCAGCAGGGCCGGCCGGTTCGCCAGCGCCCGGGCAATGGCTACCCTTTGCTTTTGCCCGCCCGACAATTCGCTCGGCTCATGCTTTGCCCGGTCGCTCATGCCCACCATTTCCAGCAGCTCTCTGGCCCGGGCGCTGCGCTGGCGGGCGGGCAGCCCCGCATACAGCATGGGCAGCTCCACATTTTTCAGGGCGCTGGTGCGCCCGATCAGGTTAAAGGTCTGGAACACAAAGCCGATCTTTTGGTTACGGATGGCCGAGAGCTGTTTGTCCTTTGCGGCGGCCACCTCCACCCCGTCCAGCGCATAGCCGCCCTCGGTGGGGCGGTCCAGCGCGCCGATGATGTTCATCAGGGTGGATTTGCCGCTGCCCGACTCGCCCACAATGGCCACGAACTCGCCCTCGTTCACGGTCAGATCAATGCCGTGCAGAATTTCCAGCTCGTTGGGTTTGCCGATGTAATAGCGCTTGATGATGCCCTGCATCTGAATGATAGGCCCGCTCATGGCATCAGCCCCCCATCGCCGGGCCGCCTGGGCCGCCGCCCCGCGTTGCGACGTCCGGCGCGGCGGCGCCCATGGTCACCTGCACATCACCGCTGCCCATCATGCCGCCCATCTGGAACTGATCGGCGGTATCGGAGGCTTCCTTTTCGTCGGCCGCGGCGCGCACCACCATTCCCTCGCTGAGCTCCGCGCCGGAGATTTCGGCATAGTAATCGTTGGTGGCTCCCACCGTCACGGTCACAGGCTCAAAGGTGGGCTGGCCGTCCGCGTCCTCGCCGGTTTTCACATAGACCACGCTGCTGCCGTCCTCCTGTGTTCCAATGGCGTCCAGGGGTACGGTGAACACGTTTTCGGTGGTGGAAAGAATGATCTTTACCTTCGCGTTGGTCCCCACCAAAAGGCCGCTGTTTTCATTGTTCACCGTGACCTCTGCCGCAAAGCCGGAAGAGGAGGAACCCCCGCCCGAGGCGGTGGGCGAGATCTGGGTCAGGGTGCCGCTCACCTCGCCGTCCATCACGTCGCTGGTGATAATGGCCTTCATGCCCACCTTTACCTTCTCGATGTCATACTCGGCGATCGAGATGGCCACCTTGAGCTTTTCGGTATTCTGAATGGTGGCGGCGGTGCCGTTGACCGCGCTGCCCACCGTGGCGTTCACCGCGGTCACCTTGCCGCTGGTTTCGGCCTTTAATGTACACTTTTCCAGCTGCTGCTGCAGATCCTCCAGCTCGTCGCTCTCGCCGGCCTTGTTATAGGCGTCCAGCGCGTCGTCCCGGCTGCTCTCGGCCGTTTCGGCCGTTTTTTGTGCCTGCTCGTAGGTCGCCTTTGCCTGCTCGTAGGCCGACTGGGCCTGGCTGTAAGCCGCTTGCCGCGCGTCGTAGTTTGTGCTGGACTTGGCGGTATTCAGGTTTCCTTGCGCAGTCTTAAGCGCTGTTTCTGCCTCCTCGTAGGCCTTTTGGGCCTCCTCCAGCGCCTGCTTTGCCGCTTTTACCGCTTCGTCATCCTCCGGCGCCCCAGCTGGCACGGCGGACTGGCCCACATTCCCGGCGTCCGCGCTGCCGCCTGAAGCTTGCGCCTGGCTGTTGATTGCCGCCTGCGCGTTTGCCAAAGCCTGGTCATAGGCCGCCTGGGCATTCTGCACCGCGTTCAGCTTTGTCAGCAGCTCGGCGTTTGCTGCGTCGTAGGCGCTCTGGTAGCTCTTTACCTGGGCCTCGGCGCTCTCGTAGGCGCTCTTTGCGCTGTCGCGGGCCGAGCGTTTGTCCTCTTTTGCATCGTAGGCCTCGGTCACGCTTTTCTCCGCGTCGCTCAGGCTTTTCTGGGCGTTCTGGTAGTTTTTGAGCGCTTTTTCCTTTGCCTCCGCCAGGCTTTCCTTCATCTTGGCGATGCTCTTTTCCAGGTCTTCGGTGTCCAGGGTGCAGATCACATCCCCCTCGTTCACCGTGTCGCCCACCTGCACATTCACGCTCTTAACGGTATACTTTAATTCGGTGGTCACGTTGGAAACGTCGCTGCTCTCCACCGTGCCCGAAGCGCTGATCGAGGCGTCCAGGGTCCCTTTTTGCAGGGTGAGGGTGCGCACGTAGCTCTGCCCGCCCATATTTGCCCCGGCAGGCAGCCGCGGCGCGGATCTCTGCCGCCACACCAGCACGCCGGCCGCAATGGCAGCCGCAAGCAGCAGGGCGACGGCCGCTTTTTTATGTGCTGCGATAAACTGCCCGGCTCGGCCGAACACGGCCTTGAGTTTTGTCATATCAATTCCCCCAAAGAACTTTCTATTGTGTTGTGTGGCCCAAAGCCGCCCAAATTGCACAAACGGCTGACCCGGCTTTTATTCTAGGGGGCAAATGTGAAAGCCTCCGGTAAAAATTGTGAAAGATATGTGGGCCATTTGGGGGATCCTTTGCTCCCGTTGCCGCGCAAAGGGGCAAATAGAAGGCTGGCGGAAGCAATTTTTCCGCCCCGGAACAAGCAAAAGGCCCGGGCCGGCGTCAGCCGTGCTCAGGCCTTTTGCGGTTCTTTTTTCCCAGCGCTGCTATGATCCCGCTCACATGCTCGCGCTCCTCCTGTTCCAGCAGCTCGTACTGCCGCAAAAGCTCCCGGCTCTGGGGCGTGTACCCAGTTTCATCGTCAAAAAACTCCCGCGGCGTCACGCCCAGATACTCGCAGATATAAAAAAACGCCTCCATCGAGGGAAACCCCTTTTGGTTTTCAATTGCGTTGATATATCCCTCGCTCTGGCCCAGCGCAAGGCTCATTTCCCGGGCAGAAACCCCTTTGGCCTGCCGCAGCGCCGTAAGGCGCGCATAAAACAGTTCTTCATACATCCTTGATCGTCACCACCTATAATATAGGATTGTACCGCATACTCCATTTGATTCTATTGGGTTAGACCGGCTATTCAAGTTGACATGTGGTTTTTAATCCGATATAATAAAATAAGATTTTTTATGCGAACCAGGATGCGTCGGCACACCGCGCGGAAGGGGGCACAGCTCATGAAGCGAAAGTCAGCGGCCCTGCTCTGTTCGCTTGACCCAGGCTGCAGCGCGCTCTTCGTGGGGGAGGACCCAGGCTGCCGGCTGCCCAGGTTTAACGAGCGGTGGCACCGCGTGGCGCTTCACATGAGGGTGCAGAAGCTGCTGGCGCAGGGCTATCGCGTTTTTTTGGTGGAGACGGGCACCCCCTTCGGCCGCATGGCCCTGGCCGAGCTTGCCCGGCTGCGCCCCGGCGGCTCTTTCCAGCTCTGGAGCCTGCGGCGGGGCAAGGCTGTAAAACAGCAGGACAACATGGAGGACGCCCCCTGGGGGCGTGCCCACAGCCGCTGGGAGCTCTGGCGGGCCGCATGGCGGTGTGACCGCCGTTTGGGGGAAATCACGCCGCCCGTTTATGATCAGCTTGTGCAGGGCGGCGTGGGCCTGGTAGTCACCCCCGCCGAGGCCTCGCTGCTGGATCAGAACCTGATCCGGCAGGAAACGCCCGCGGCCAGGCTATGACCAAGCGGCGGGCAGCAAACAAACAGAAAAGCCGGCGCCCGGGATGGATCTCTCATGCCATCCCGGGCGCCGGCCCTTTGTTTTATAAACTTTTTCCTGTTTCAACGGCCATCGCGCTTGTGCTGCGCAGGCTTTCCCTCAGCGTGCGGCCGCGCGGCGGCGGCTTTTCCGGGCGCGCCGTCTGCGCGCCGCCAGCAGCCCCAGGGCCCCAAAAACCAGCAACGCCGCGGCCGCCGCCAGCCACCAATAAGGGGCCAGCTTCTCTTTATAGTAAAGCCAGGCGCTGCGCTCAAAGCCCTGCAATGTCACCAGGTCCACAATGCCGATCAGTTCGCCGTCCACCAGCACCTGGGCGGTGCCCAGCTTTTGCCCCGCCGGCAGGGGCGCTTCCAGCCGGGCGGGCAGCTCGCCTGGGATCACCTCCACCCGGCTGCCGGCCGCTTGCAGGGCGGGCAGGCCGGCGGCGGCATACACCCCTGCGGTTTCCGTTTCGCCGCACCAGGCCAGGGGCAGCTGGGCCACCGGCGTTTCCCGGCTGGGCAGCTCCACCGCAAAAAACTCCTCCAGCGCCCAGTCGTAAAGGTCAGCGGTGGTGTGGAACGACCAGTTAAAGCCGTCCTCCGCAAGCGCTTTGGGGGCGCCCATGACCACCAGCACCCATACAAGCCCGTCCTGCTGCGCGCTGGAAACAAAGCATCGGCCCGCTTCGTCGGTAAAACCGGTCTTGATGCCCTGGATATAGGCGCGGTACAGCTCCTGGTCCGGCAGCTGCATCACGTTGGTGGTGCGCACGTAGTAGGCGGCGCCCGCCGGGGCATCCGGCGTTTTGGGCTCAGGATGCAGATTCGTGAGGGGCATCCAGTAGCCGTTTTGGGTCACCACGCTCATGAACAGCTCGTTCTCCCGGCAGGCACGGGCGATCAAAAACATGTCGTAGGCTGTGGAGTGGTTGCCGTATTCCAGGCCGTACAGGCCGTGGGCGCAGGTGAAATTTGTATTTTCACAGCCCAACTCGGCCGCCCGCCGGTTCATGCGGGCAAAAAAGGCGTCCATATCGCCATTGCCCAAATAATAGGCGATCACGCTGGCTGCATCGTTTCCGCTGGGCAGCATGCAGGCGTAAAACAGGCTTTCCAGGGTGACTGTTTCCCCAATTTTCAGGTCCGCGTCCGAGCCGTTTTCGGCCTGGATTCGGTCAAACTCGGCCTCCAGCTCCCGGGGGATGGTAAAACTCTCGGAAAGATCCACCCCGCTCTCGGCCAGCAAAAGCCCGGTCATCATTTTGGTCAGGCTGGCCGCCGCCCGCTCCTCATGGGCGTTTTTTTCGTACACCAGGGTGTCGGTGGTGAGCTCATACAGATACACCGCCTCAGCGTTCACCGCGCCCTCGGGCGGCTGCCACATAGCCGCAGCCGGCAGGGCCAGGCCCGCCGCCAGCAGGCAGAAAAACCCCAGTACCATCCTCCATTTTTTCAACCGTGCCGCCTCCCCTGTGTTTAAAAAACCTTATCTCAAAGGGCCCGTATGGCCCCAAAAACAGCCTCCGCTTTGCCGGGGCTGTTTTTCATTATAAGGCATTTGCTCCCTTGCTGGCAAATAAAAAGCGTCGGAACAGCAAAAGCCCCCGGGGAAGCTGTTCCCCGGGGGCTTTTGCCGCTTGCCCTATTCCCGGTGCAGGATCTCCATAAATTCCTCGCCGGTAATGGTTTCGCGCTCCATCAAAAAGTTCGCCAGCTCGTGCAGCTTTTCTTTGTTTTCGGCAAGAATACCCGCCGCCTTTTCGTGGGCCGACCGGATTATGGCCAGCACCTCCCGGTCGATCTTTTCCGCGGTGCCCTCGCTGCAGGCAAGCGCCGCGTCGCCCGAAAGGTACGGGCCGCTCACGGTCTCCAGCGCCATCATATCAAACTCGGCGCTCATGCCCAGGCGGGTCACCATGCTGCGCGCCAGCCGCGTGGCCTGCTCGATATCGTTGGAAGCGCCGGAGGTGTAGCTCCCGAAGATGAGCTCCTCGGCCGCCCGGCCGCCGGTAAAGGTGGCAATCTTATTGAACGCCTCCTCGCGGCTGAGCAGGTTCGTTTCCTCTTCCGGCACCTGCAGGGTGTAGCCCAGCGCGCCGCTGGTGCGGGGCACAATGGTGATCTTGGTCACCGGCGCGCTGTCCGACTGCCTTGCCGCCACCAGCGCATGGCCGATCTCGTGGTAGGCCACGATGCGCTTTTCCCTCTGGCTGAGTACCTTGTTTTTGCGCTGGTAGCCCGCGATCACGGTCTCCACCGCCTCCATCAGGTCCTCCTGGCGCACAATGCGCCGGTTCTGCTTTACCGCCAGCAGCGCGGCCTCGTTGATCATGTTGGCAAGCTCAGCGCCGGACGCGCCCGAGGTCGCCCGGGCAATGGCCATAAAGTCCACATTCTCGTCCATCATGACCTTTTTGGCGTGCACCTTTAAAATGGCCGCGCGCCCCTCCAGGTCCGGCAGCTCCACCGGGATGCGCCGGTCAAACCGCCCGGGCCGCAGCAGGGCCTTGTCCAGCGTTTCCGGCCGGTTGGTGGCGGCCAGAATAATCACGCCCTTCGAGCCGTCAAAGCCGTCCATCTCGGTCAAAAGCTGGTTCAGGGTCTGCTCCCGCTCATCGTTTCCGCCCATGCCCGCCGCGCCGTCGCGGCTTTTGCCAATGGTGTCGATCTCGTCAATGAACACAATGCAGGGGGCTTTATCGGCGGCCTGCTTGAACAGATCGCGCACCCGCGCCGCGCCCATGCCCACGAACATCTCCACAAACTCCGACCCGGAGATCGAGAAAAAGGGCACGTGGGCCTCGCCCGCCACCGCCTTGGCCAGCAGCGTTTTGCCGGTGCCCGGGGGGCCCACCAGCAACGCGCCCTTGGGCAGCGTGGCGCCGATGCTGTTGTACTTTGAGGGGTTGTGCAAAAAGTCCACGATCTCGGCCAGGGCTTCCTTGGCCTCATCCTGGCCTGCCACATCGGCAAAGGTCTTGCCGGTCTGGGCCTCCACATACACCTTGGCGTTGGATTTGCCAAAGGTCATGGCGTTGCCGCCGCCCATCTTTTTCATCATAAAGCGCATGAGCAGCTGCCCCACCAGCACAAACAGCAGCACGGGGAACACCACCGTGACCAGCAGGTTCATCAGGGGCGAGGCCTGGGTGGGGATCACCCCGCCGAACTGCACCGCCGCGCCGTCCGGCCCGCTGGCGTGCAGCAGCCGGTCCACCCGGCCGGGGTCGTTGATGAGCGCGGTGCGATACAGCCGCTCGCGGCCGTTTTCGTCCTTCATCATGTAGGTGATGGTCCCTTCGGATTCATTCTCCTCCACGGCGCTCACCTTGCCGGCATCCAGGTCGGCGATAAACTGGTTATACGTTACCTCGCTCACCTGGCGCTGCATCATGCGGGGAAATACCAGCGCATTGAGCAAAAGCAGCACCACAAGAGCGATGATATAATAATAAATAATTGCTTTTTTAGGGTTTTTGGGGCCTTCCTTTTTCATAACACACCCGCCTTTTTGATTCTTTGCGGCGCAGGGGGGCGCAAAACCGCCCACCTGTTCATTTTTATAGCATATCCTCCCGATATGAAAAAAATATGAACGTTTCTAAAACCTTTTTTCGCCCCCGGTAAAACCCGGCAAAAAAGCGGCCCCGGCGTTTTTTGCCGGGGCCGCTTTTGAGGCCCGATCTTCCTCTCAGGGCAGGTCAAACGTGCCCATCTGCTGCTGCTCACCGTACTCGTCAAACAGCAGCTGCACCCTGCGGTTCTCCATCTCCTCCGGCCGCACGGCCAGCACCAGCCGGACCGTGGTGCTGGTGCCGATGGGGGCGACCGGCCGCAGTGCGAATTGCGCGCTGTCGTCGCCGCTTACCACCTGAACGGCATATTTGTTGCCCGATTCCGGCCGCACCGAAAACCAATAGGAATCCAGCCGCAGCTCCCGTTCGCTGTTGTTGGCAAGCTCAAACTCCAGCTCGTAATACTCGCGGCTGGGGTCATAGCCTGCAAGCTCCTCCTCGCTGAGGGCCCGGAGCGAAAAGCCGCTCAGGCCCAGGTGCCAGGCCGTTCCCCGGCCCGCGTCCTTTACCGCGCCGTAACCAGCAAAAAAGCCCGCCAGCACCGCCGCCAGCAGCAGGGCGGCCAGCACCCAAAGCACCACAGCTCCCCGTTTTTTACCGTTCATTCCTGGTCACCTCCCTCTTCAAAGGCAACCGGCACGCCGGTCATCTGCACCGCCGAAGTGCGGTAATCCCGCCCCATGAGCTGCGCCTGCAGCCAAAGTGTCGCGTCCTTTGCCCCCTCTGGCACCGCAAAATAGATCCAGCCCTCCGCCATCGCGGTCCCGCTCAGCTCGTAAACATCCAGCACCTCGGCGGCAAGCTCGGGATATACCGATTCCATGCGGTATTCATCGATGGGCGCATAATATGTATCCCCAATCTGCAGGTAAACCGCGGCCTCCCAGCTGGCGTAGTCCTTTTGTTTTTTCGCCTCGCACCACACCCGCACCACACCGGCGCCTGCCGGGGTGCCCGCAAGCCCGCTCACCCGCTCGGCGGCTCCCACGGTTACCTGCCGTTTCAGCGGTCCCAGGGGAAAGGCCTCGTTCTGCTGCGCCTGGGCAGTGCCGGCGGCCTGCACAAAGCCCTGCGCTTTTTTTGCCGCCTTTGCGGCCCGGGCCGCCAGCGGAAACGCCGCCAGCTCCACCAGCAGAAGGATCGCCAGCACCGCGCACAGAATGCCCGGCAGCACGCCCGTGTGCACCGGCTTTTGCCGGGCTGCGGCGGGCGGCGCCGCATACGCCGGGCCGGCCGCCGGGGC
>ERZ857882.1511-NODE-1511-length-26926-cov-5.577760_pt1 | contig 26926 bp, 25 predicted proteins | sample MGYA00519697_ERZ857882 | MGnify/ENA primary metagenome ERZ857882 (study PRJEB31778, sample SAMEA3449373) | human gut metagenome | biome: human gut; feature: human-associated habitat; material: faeces | place: United Kingdom | collected 2010/2012 ...
GCATCTTATTGGTCATGCCCGCATAGGAGTTCTGCTCCTGAATCAGCGTCGGAATGCCCATCCGCTGCGCGCTCCACAGCACCGGAGCGCTGGCGTACCCCCCGAAGCCGACGACCACATCGGCCCCGAAGCGGCGGATCACCCGTCGAGCCTTGACCAACGACGCGAGCACCTTGGCTGGAACGGCCAGGTTGCGCAGCGTCAGCCGCCGCTGCAATCCCGCCACGGGCAGGCCGACGTTCTGGGAGAGGTCTGCAATGCAGGCCAGCGCGATGGGCTTCGCCGCCGGACCGGACATGCCGGCAAAGGTGGACTTGCCCTGCACGCTCAGCTTCGGCTCGAGCGTATCGAGATTGATGCCCGGGAAGCAGCGGACGGTATCGATCGCGCACAGCGCGTCGGCGCCGCCCTCTTTGGCCGCGCGGCCGATGGCCACGATATCGGTCACGATGGGCGCGAGCTTGACGATGATCGGCGTGTCCTTCTTCAGAGCCGCCTTGATCCAGCCGGTCACTTCCTTCGTGAGCGCGGGGTCGTTGACCGGGATGGTGCCGTCGCCCTCGCCCTGCGGGCAGGACATGCTGCACTCGATCATATCAACGCCGGCGTCCTCCAGCTTCGTGACCAGCTCCTCCCACTCGCGGCGGCTGCCGGCCATGATGCTGCCGATGAGCATGCGATCCGGGAACTTTGCCTTCAGGTAGCGGATATCGTCGCAGATCTCATTGATGTGCCGCTCGGAGATCAGGTCGATGTTGTAGAACGCGTTGTGCCGGCGATCCTTGTACGCCAGCGCGCCCATCATCGGGTAAACCAGATCGACCGGCTCGGACTCGACGGACGTGGTCTTAAATACCGCGCCGCCCCAGCCCGCTTCAAACGCGCGCTCGACGCGCTCGCGCTTATCGGACGGCGGAGACGCTGCAATGGTGAACGGATTGACAAAGTGCTTTCCGCAAAAGTCGATGGAAAGGTCCTGCTTGATTCTCATGAATATTCCTCCTGGTTATCTCTGTACACGGCCGGAACCGTCGCCACCCATGAGCGCCTCAACCTCCGCCACGGAGACCAGGTTGTAATCGCCCTCGATGGTGTGCTTGAGGCAGCTGGCCGCCACTGCGAACTCGAGCGCATACTCGTCGGACTTGCCGTTGAGCAGCGAGTAGATCAGGCCGCCGCCAAAGCTGTCGCCGCCGCCAACGCGATCAACAATGTGGATCGGGTAGCTGCGGGAGAAGTGCGCCTCGCCATCGGCATAGAGCATGGCGGCCCACTCGTTGTCGTTTGCGGAGATGGAGCTGCGCAGCGTGATGGCCACCTTCTTGAAGCCAAAGCGCTCGGTAAGCTGCTTGGCAACGCTCACATAGCCCGCGTGATCGAGCTTGCCCTTGGTCACGTCGGTGTTCTCGGCATGGATACCGAACACGTCGGAAGCGTCCGCCTCATTGGCGATGCACACATCCACATACTGCATCAGCTCGCCCATGACCTGACCGGCCTTCTCGCGCGTCCAGAGCTTCTTGCGGTAATTCAGGTCGGTGCTGACCGTGATGCCGCGCTGCTTTGCCGCAACGAGCGCATCCTTGCACAGCGCCGCCGCCTTGTCGGAGATGGCCGGGGTAATGCCGGTGAAGTGGAACCAATCCACGCCCTCAAAGATCTTGTCCCAATCGAAGTCGGAACGGTCGGCCTCCGCGATGGACGAACCGGCGCGGTCGTAGATGACCTTGGAAGCGCGCTGGGACGCGCCCTTCTCGCAGAAGTAGATGCCGAGGCGGTTGCCGCCGCGGACGATCTTCGAGGTGTCCACGCCATAGCGGCGCATCGTGTTGACGGCGCACTGGCCGATCTCATGAGCGGGGACCTTCGTGACGAACGCCACGTCCACGCCGTAGTTGGCCAGAGAGATGGCGACGTTCGCTTCGCCGCCGCCATAGATGGCGGTAAAGCTGTCCGCCTGTACAAAGCGGTCGTAGGCCGGGGGGGCCAGACGCAGCATGATTTCACCGAATGTTACTACGCGTTTCATCGTTTTTCCTCCGAATATTCTGTGATTGGGGTGGTTGAAAAGCAAAGGTGCGGCGCCGCCGGAGCCGGCGGCGCCGCCTCGTTCACCGTTTAATTCTTCAGCAGATGGATCGCAAAGCCGCCGATCTCATCCTTGAGGTAGACGGTCTTCAGATTGCCCTTCTCGTCATACTTGGCGGTGTCCATATCTGCATCAAAGCCGTGCACCGCCATGTAGGCAAGTGCCCGCGGGATGCTGTTGACGCCGAGTGCAATGTGGCCGTTTTTGCCGAGGAAGGGCTTCTTCATGACCTCGACCAGCGTGCCGGCGAAGTTCGAGCTGTTGCCCTGCTTGACCGGCGTATAGAGCAGATCGGAGAAGCTGCCGGCCGTCTTGAGGGAGCTGTCCGCATCCGCCTCGTTGACGCCGATGTGCTTGATCGTAAGGCCGAGCACAAGCGCGACCGCCTCGCGCACGATGTTGGCGATGCCCTCAAAGTCGCCCGCCGCAACCATGTCGGCCGGGGCAAGCCAGCTGCCGCCGCAGGCCAGAATCTTATCGAACGCCAGATACTCGTTCAGATTCTTAACGCTGATGCCGCCGGTCGGGATGAACTTCATTTTGCCGTACGGCGCGGCAATGGCCTTGATGAACTTCAGGCCGCCCGCCGCTTCCGCCGGGAAGAACTTGACGACCTCGAGGCCGTTCTCAATCGCGCGCTCGATGTCGGACGGGCTGGAGCAGCCGGGCGTGATCGGGATGTTGCGCTTCTGGCAATACTGCACGATTTTCTCGTTGAAGCCGGGGCTCACGATGAAGCGCGCGCCGGCGTCGATGGCGCGATCCACCTGCTCGGTCGTAATGACCGTGCCGGCGCCCACGAGCATATCGGGAACGTTCTTGGCGATGCTGCGGATCGACTCCTCCGCGTTCGCGGTGCGGAACGTGATCTCCGCAAGGGGCAGTCCGCCCGCGCACATGGCCTCCGCCAGCGGCTGCGCCTTGGCGGCGTCTTCAATCTTGATGACCGGGACGATGCCCAGTTCACCGATTCGGTTTAGAATTTCGTTCATGATTTCAGTCCTCCTTGAGCAATGCTTCCATGATGCCGATATAGCCGAGCAGCGCCTTCTCAAGCTGCTCGATTTCCACATATTCGTCCACCGTATGCGCGAGGTTCTCGCGGGATGGCCCGAAGCCGATCGTGCGGATACCCGCCTCGCCGGCGTAGTGGCTGCCGTTGGTGCAGAAGTTGTACTCCGTCAGGCGCGGGTTGATGCCCAGCTCGTCCATGCGGGCCTTGACCTTCTTGATGTAGTCCTCCTCCGGATCCATGAGCCAGCCGGGGAAGAAGCGTTCTCCGGTGATCTTGTTCTCGGTGTAGCACTCCTCCTCCGCGACGGCGAAGTAGGCCTTGGCCTTGAAGCGCGGATCCTCCTGCTCGAGCTTTTTGATCACGTCCAGCACCGGCGCAAGCACGCTCTCCTTCGTTTCGCCCGGCAGTAGGCGGCGGTCGTACGTCGCCGTGCACAGATCCGGCACGACGGAGGCGCCCGGGTATGGCGAGGACAGGATGTCCGTCAGCTCCATGATGCCCTTGTTGAGGCGCGGGTTCGTCGGCGGCTCGATCTCCGCAAGGCGCGGGATCAGGCGGCACATAGAGTACACGGCGTTGACGCCCTTCTCGGGGTTGGCCGAGTGCGCGCTCTTGCCATACGTTTCAATTTTGATCTCCGCGCGGCCGCGCTGGCCGATCTTCAGGTTCAGCTCGGACGCCTCGCCGATCACGACGATATCCGGCTGTACCGCCTTGCTGATGGCGCGCGCCGCGACGCCCTCGAAGCACTCCTCGTGCACCACGCCCGCGATGTGGATGCTGCCGGCAAAGTCGCGCCCATTCTCCTTGACAAAGGCCGCCGCCGCGCAGCTCATCGCCGCCACGGCGCCCTTCATGTCGGACGTGCCGCGGCCGTAGATGCAGCCGTCCTCGATCTGGCCGCCGAAGGGATCGTGCGTCCACGCGCTCGGGTCAACGACCGGCACGGTGTCGATGTGACCGTCAAACAGGATCGCCGGACCCGGACGATTGCCGTACACGCTGCCGATGACGTTGCCGTAATCGTCGATGGTGATCTTGTCGAAGTGGTTCTGATGGAAAAAATCCGTGAGGGTGTCCACGACCTGCCGTTCCTGCCCGGAATAGCTCTTGGCGCGGATGAGTGCCTGTGTGAGCGAAATCATGACTTCATTTCGACCCATAATAGAATGACCATGCCTTTCTGCGGCCTGTAAATCCGCCGCGTATGAATTTGATCGCGTTTTTTGCATCGTTCCGCAGTCCGTCGCCGTGCGGAACGCGATTTCCTTCCCTGCGTCCCCGCCGGGCCAAGCCGGCGCTTAGAGCGCTTCGACCGACGCCGGCAAATCGCGATGGAGCAGCCGCCCGTCGCCGCGCCGGCCGGTGAACGCGCCGTTCTCCGCCACGATGCGGCCGCGCGCGATCGTCATGCGGATGCGCTGCCGCAGTTCAAGCCCCTCGAACGGGGTATAGTCGGTCTTTTCGTGCAAATCTCCAATCGTGAGCGCATACGGCGCACACGGCTCGACGAGGATCAGGTCGGCGTCGCAGCCCGCGGCCACGCAGCCCTTTTGCGGGTAGATGCCGTACATCTTCGCCACGTCGGTCGACGTCAGATGCGCGAGCCGCTCATAGGACAGGCGGCCCTTGGCCACGCCCTCCGTGAGCAGGATCGGCATGCGCGTCTCGATGCCCGGCATGCCGCCGGGAACCTCATAGAACCGGTCGGACACATGCTTTTGCTCGAGGTAGAACGCGCAGTCATCCGTACCGATCGTAAACTTCACGCCCGTTTCGAGCGCTCTCCAGAGCGCATCCCGGTCGGCCGCGCCGCGAATCGGCGGGTTGCAGATGTATTCCGCACCGTTCTCCCGTTGATACACGTCGCGCGTGAGCAGCAGGTAATGCGGGCACGTCTCGCCGATGACCGTCTGTCCCGCTGCCTGCGCCTGTTCGATCAGCCTTGCACCCGCCGCGGAGGAAACGTGCCGGATGAGCAGCTTGGCGCCGGTCTTCTTCGCGATGGCGATCACGCCGGCGATGGCGCTCTCCTCGCTCTCGTCCGGACGGCTCTCGGAAAAGTCCGCGATCGCGGTTCTGCCCTGCTCGATGAGCCGGTTCGTCGCCGCAAGCACCTCGGCCTCCGTCTCGCAGTGTACCGTGGCCAGCGCGCCGCATGCCGCGACCTGCCGAAACGCCTCGGTCATCCTGTCCTCCGGGACATACAAACCGGACGCGGAGTAGGCCGTATAAAACTTGAACGAGGTGACGCCGCGCGCCACGAGCGCAGGAATCTCGGCAAGGCTGGCCTCGTTGATATCCGTCATCGTGCAGTGGAACGAATAGTCCACCGCGCATTCCTTTGCCAACGCCAGCCGCGCTTCGAGCGCCTCCGTCACCGTGCCGCCGTGCACCTGATCGGCAAAATCGATCAGCGTCGTCACGCCGCCGATGGCGCCGGACATGGTGCCGTCGTAAAAATCGTTCATCGTGTGCGTGCCGCCGAACGGCAGCAGCATGTGCGCGTGCGTCTCGATCGCGCCGGGGAGCACCGGGTTGCCGCCGCAGTCGATCGTCCGCACGGCCGCCGGCTCCTCGCCGCCGACAAAGGCGATCCTGCCGTCCCCGATACCGACGTTCACGATACCCAAATCCTCGGGCGCATACACATGCGCGTTTTTCAGCAATAGATCCAACATGGTTCCTCGCTCCTTTCGCTTGCACTGATGCTCTGTACCGGCTGCACGGGGGCTGCATGCGCCTCCGTTCCGGCCGGCGCGGAAATTGCCGCGCTGTCCGCTCGCTGCGCTTTCGGCCGGTACCGGCCGGCGTTGTTCCGGCCGGCGCCGTACACTGTGCGCTCGCACCCCATGCCCTCCGCTCCGGTCAGCGGAGGAAGCGGCACAATGCCGTGCGCCATGCGTCTCTGCGGCCGGTTTAACGCGTCATTCGGGGCGTCTCGCTCCGGTTTTCAGTCCTCGCCCAGAAGGAGCCGGCGCAAAACGCGCTCGGCCAGCTTTTCGGCAACGGGCTGCTTATACTTCGTCGAGTGCCGGATGCCGGCGATCTCGGGTATTTTGTCGGCCATGGCCTTGGCCGCGGCGGCGATGTCCGCCTCGGTCGGCTTCTTGCCTATGAGCAGGCCGGGAATATCGTCAAAGCGCTGCGGCCGGGGGAACGTTGCGCCGAGCGTCATGTCAAAATACTCGACCACGCCGTCCGCATCCACCTTGAGCAGCGTCGCGACCGTCATGCGGGAGATGGCCAGCGCGCGGCGGCGGCCCAGCTTATAAAAATCGCTGACGCAGCCCTCGGGCAGCTTGTTCACATACACCGCCGTGATCAGATCGCCGGTTTCAAGACTCGTCCGGTACGGCTTCAAAATCACATCGTACAGCGGCAGCACGCGCGTCTCATCGCCGCGGCGAATCTCCACCCTTGCGCCGAGCACCGCCAGCGCCGAAAGCGTATCCGCCGCCGGGGATGCGTTGCCAATGTTGCCGCCGATGGTCGCATGGTTGCGGATCTGCAGCGAGCCGACCGTTGCCGAAGCGAGCGACAGAATTCTGGCATGCTGCCGGATCAGCGGGTTCTCCGCGATCTGGGTATGCGTCGTCAGCGCGCCGATCTTCAGTTGGCTGCCCTCGTCGCTCACGCCGCGCAGCTCCTCGACGCCATAGATATCGATCACATGGCGGTCGGCATAGCACTCCGCCTCGCGGGCCTTCACGAGAATATCCGTGCCGCCCGCAAAGTACAGCACCGGGCCGTTTGCCGCCTTGCATGCCTGAAGCGCTTCCTCCAGCGTGGAAACGCGAATGTAGCTTGCCATCTGCATGGGATGTATCTGTCCTCCTCGTTATCAGCCGTATCGGCGCGGCAGGCGCCGGCGTATATAGCGGAATCCGCCCCGCCGCAAAATTTTTATCGATGCCCATTGGCTTTGCCGCCGGGCCGGTCGCCCCGCTTTGCGGGGCATCTGCACAAACCGGAAACAAAACGCCGCACAGGGGACCGCACGGTCCGGTCGCCCGACCCATGTGTCACTGTGCGGAATCCTTTTCCTGCGCTTGTTCGCTTTTCATGGGTTTCCCTCCTGATCACGGATCTCGGCGCGCGCCGCACGCGCGCCGAAGCTCCATGGATGCTACCAATGCTGTGCGTTCCTCTCGTATTGCCGTGCGGTAATACGAGGACCGCGACAAGGCTATCGGAGGGCCGTTTGCCGTTAGATAGCGCCGACCTTCTTGTAGACTTCTTCGAGGGAAGCGCCGTTGTGCAGTCCTGCGCGGACGGTGTTCTCGTTCTCGATGAGGCCGATAGCACGCTCAAACACTTCGTCGGCAATGTCCTGCGGGACGATGCAAACGCCGTCGATGTCGCCGAACACGATGTCGCCGGGGTTGATCAGCACGCCGTCGATCATGACCGGGAGCTTGCACTCATTGATCTCGCAGCGGCCCTTCGAGGTCGTGGGCAGCGCGCCGCGATAGAACAGCGGGAAGTCCATCTCCTTGAGCGCCTTCAGATCGCGGGCCATGCCGTCGAGCAGCACGCCGACGCCCTTGCGCTGCTGCACCGCTGTGGCGAACAATTCGCCGAACACGGCGCAGTTGTACTCGCCGCGGGTTGCCAGCACATAAACCTCGCCCGGCTGCAGCTGGTCAACGACCTTGCACTGCGCCGTGAGCGGATCCTCGGGCATGGTGTAAACGGTGTTGCCGATGCTGGTGAACGCAGGGCCGCAAACGACGGTGTCGTCGGTCAGGCCATGGATGCCGCCGGCCAGGGTCTGGTTCCGGTAGCCCATCTGATCCAGTACGTCGCTCACAACGCCGCTGTAGAGTTTCTTGGTCAGATATTCGATTTCGTACTTCATGGTTTTCTTCTCCTTTGTTCCGCTGCTTAGTCCATTTCCTGAATCGCCTTGTAGACGGCCAGATTCTCAATCACCATCGGCAGACCCGCGGCGGAGAACACGATGCGCAGCGCTTCGATGGCCTGTTCCTTCGTCGCGCCGGCTTCGATGGCTTCCTTTGCGCAGGCGACCGCGCCGCTGGTATGGTGGCACATCGCGTCCGCGACCATGGACATCAGGTGCTTATACTTGGGCTCGAGCGCGCCCTCGCAATGCACCAGTCCCAGCGTTTCATCTACGATTGCATACAGCTTCTCGTCGGACTCGGCGAGCGGCTTGAGGAAAAACGGTACTTCCTTTGCCATGTTTCAATTCTCCTTTTCATCCATTGCTTTCGCCGCGGCCATCACCGCGTCGACAATCTTGACATATCCCGTGCAGCGGCAGATATTGCCGGAGAGCGCCGCGGCCGCCTGCTCGCGCGTCGGGTGCTTGCACTTGTTCAAAAGCGCCTTGGCCGCCAGCACCATGCCGGGCGTGCAGAAGCCGCACTGCACGGCGCCCGCGTCGAGAAACGCCTGCTGCACCGGATCGAGCGGTTCGCCCTCCTTCGAGAGGCCCTCGATGGTCAGAACGGAATGGCCGTGCGCCTGCGAGGCGAGCACCATGCACGAGTTGACCGGCTCGCCGTCGAGCAGCACGGTGCATGCGCCGCACTCGCCCTCGCGGCAGGCCACCTTGGTGCCGGTCAGACCGAGCCGCTCACGCAGCATGTCGGCCAGCACCTCGCCGGGCTTTTCTTCGATGGTAACGGTCTCGCCGTTGAGGTTGAACGTAATCTTGCTCATTTTGTAAACGCCTCTGTAATCTCGTCCGCCGTTTGTCCGCGCTCCAACATCCGGTTGACGCGCTTTTGCTCCGCCTCGGTCAGCGGCTTGTCCCTGAGCGCATTGATGCGATAGACGACCGCCTCGGGCGCCGTCTGGATGCGCGCCTCGAGATCGGATAGCTGCACCTTTTCGATCAGCTTTTCGAGCTCCTCGTTGAATTCCGCCTCGCTGGGTTCGCGGCCAAAGTATTGCTGGTACTTTTCCGCGATGAATGCCTTGCGGATCTCGCTCTTGGTCTGCTGCAAAAACGGGTCGTAGGTGTGGTAGACCTTATCCTGAAACGACTCGATCTCCACGCCCTCGCCGGCCGTGTAGTCCACGATCTCAAACGGCGTGAACACCACGGGCGTGAGCGCATCCTTCTGATCGACGAGCACCTGATACAGCTCGCCGTGGACATAGTACTCCCGCACACGCACGACGTTTTCAAACGCCATGGGCATCACGACGCCCTGATTGCGGTAGCGCACCACCGCCGTGTTGGGCGCCGGCTTTGCACGGCAGCCGAGACTGCACAAAAGCAGGGCGGCTGCCAGCAAAGCTGCGATAAGACCGAAGCTCTTTCCCTTAGAGGAGCGAGCTGACAAAGTTGTAAGCATCCTGAATCCCCGCTTCGTTGATGTACTCGAGGAGGATCGGGCCGTCGTAGCCCGTGCCGGAGAGCCGCTTGATCAGATACGCATAGTCGAGCGCGCCCTTGCCTGCGCCGAGAAATACGGACTTGCCGTCCACGATCTTCGTATCCTTGGCATGGACGACCTCGATGTCGCCGCCGAGCGCATCAAAGAACGCGTCGATGAGCGCGCGGGTATCGCCGGCGTTGTCCGCCGTGACCATGTTGGCCATATCGAGCGCGATCTTCAGGTTCTTTGCGCCAACGTCATCGAGCATGCGGCGCAGCGTGGCCGGGCTCTTGGTCACCTGGCCGAAGTGCGGCTCGAGCGCAAACGTCACGCCCTCATCGGCGGCGCGCGCACAGATCTCCTTCATCGTGCCGGCGACGGCGTCCCACACCTCGGGGAGGTAGTTGTTGGGATGATCGACCCACGCGTTGTCCGGGTTTGCACTGCCGGTCTCGGAAACGATCACGCTGCAGCCGAAGCGCTTGGGCAGAACGAGCTTCTGCAGAAAGCTCTCCTTGGCGGCCTTGCGCTGCTCGGCGTCCGGGAACGAGATCTTCTGATGGCCGCTGACCGCAACAATCTCGATGCCCTCATCGGCAAACGCCTTGCGGACGTCGTCGCAGAACGCGGGCGTGAGGTCTTCCACGCTGTATGCGCGGCCGTTGAACGCCATGTCGAGCTGCACCTTGCGGATGCCGTAGGCGGCGATCTTCTTTGCGCTCTCGGCGGGCGTATAGGCCTTAAACATTGTATTCAGGGTTCCGACTTCCAAAGCCATAACACTTCTCTCCTTTTCCAATGCGCGTCAGCGGCAGGTCTGGCCGCCGTCGGCAACGATGTTCTGACCAACGAGATAATCGCTCGCGCTCGATGCAAGGAACAGAGCGGGGCCGACCATGTCGATCGGCTGTGCCATGCGGCCGAGCGGGATCTGTGCATCAAACACTTCCACCATCGCCGGATCACCGCCCATGGCGGGATCGAACATCGGGTCGGTCAGCGCGGTGCGGACCATACCCGGACTGATGGCGTTGACATTGACGCCGGAGGGGATCCACTCGCAGCCGAGGTTCTTGGTGAGCTGGATGACGCCGGCCTTTGCTGCTGCATAAACGGAGCCTGCATCGCCGGTGGCGATCATGCCGCTCATGGAAGCGAGGTTGATGATCTTGCCGTAGCCGTTCTTGACCATGCGGCGGCCGCCCTGCTGGCAGCACCAGAACACGCTGTTGAGGAAGTGGTTGATCACGGTGTTCCAGATCTCTTCCGTCATATCGAGCGCAGAGGAGAAGGCGCCGATGCCGGCGGAGTTGACGAGAATATCCAGCCGGTCGATCTTCTTGTCCATCTCGGCAAACATGGCCTCGATGTCGCTCTTGGTCGTGATGTCGGCCACGATGTAGTCGGCCTTGCCGCCGTCCGCCGCGATCTTCGCAACGGCGTTCTTGGCGTTCTTTTCGGACACGTCGGCAACGACGACGTTCGCGCCCTGCCACGACAGTCCCTGTGCGATGGCGGTGCCGATACCGCCGGCGCCGATCACAAATGCATTCTTCCCCTTCAAATCAAACAGGTTCATACGTTTCACCTCTCCTAAGCATTATAGTATATCTGATCGAATCGATCAACGGTTGTCAGTTCAATTCCTTGCCCTCGCGCACATACGGCACGGCGACGATGGACGGGTTCACATAGCGGGAGCTGGCGCCGATGATCAGCACGATGATCGTGAGCACATAGGGCATCATGACCAAGAACTGATACGGAATGCCCAGACTGAGCGCCTGCAAACGCAGCTGCAGCGCATCGGCAAAGCCGAACACAAAGGCGCCGAGCAGTGCGTTCCACGGCATCCAGCGTGCGAATACGACCAGCGCGATCGCGATGAAGCCGCGGTTGTTGCTCATGCCATCGGAGAACAGGCCGATGGTCAGCGTCAGGTACGCGCCCGCCAGACAGGCCAGCACCGCGCCCACGACCCACATCCAGGAGCGGATCTTGATGACGTCGATGCCCATGGTATCGGCTGCCTGCGCATTGCCGCCGACCGCACGGATCTTGAGGCCCAGATTCGTCCTGAACAGCAGGAACGCCGCGATCGGAACGAGGATCACCGTCAGATAGGCCATGATGTTCTGGTTGAACAAAAAGCCGATGATTGGGATATCTGACAGAAGCGGAATCGGCAGCGGCTGGAGCGTCTTGACCGTCGTCGGAATCAGGGACACGCCCATGATATAGCGGTTAAAGAAGCCCGTCGCACCGGTGGCAAAGAAGTTGAACACGATGCCGCAGATCGACTGATTCGCGTGCATCTTCAGCGTGAGCAGCGCCATCAGCAGGCCGATGAGCACGCCCATGGCAACAGAGGCGAGCAGGCCCGTCATCACGCTGCCGCCGTACACGGCGCCGATGTAGGAGACGAAACAGCCCATGAGGATCATGCCCTCCATGCCCATGTTCAGCAGGCCGGAGCGCTCCACGAACACCTCGCCCAGCGTGGCAAGGAGCAGCGGAATTGCCAGCGAAAAGCTGCTGGCCAGGAGTCCGGTCACAAAAGTGGTAGTCAACACGTTTTCCATGTGTTCGCGCCCCCTTCCTTACGCTTTTTGAGCCGCTGCAAGTTCTTTTGCAATGGCCTTGTTGTTGATTTCCTTGCGGACGCGCTTGACGGCAAACTCGCTGATGATGAAGAATATGACCGCGAGGCCCTCAATCATCTCGGACAGCATGGCGGGCGTGCCGACCGCGCGCTGCATGGCGGCGGAACCAACCGTCAGGCTGGCGAACACGAGCGCCGCAACGGCGATGCCGATCGGCCGGTTTTTGCCGAGCTGCGCCACGATGATGGCCGTAAAGCCGAAGCCGCCCGTCACGCCCTCGATCAGGCGGTAATGGACGCCGGTCGCCTCAAACGCGCCTGCCAGACCCGCAAAGCCGCCCGAGATCATGAGCGAAAGGATCATGATCGAAGTGACAGGCATGCCTGCGTACAGCGCCGCGCGGTTCGAAAGGCCGGTCGCCTTGAGCTGATATCCCAGTGTGCTGCGGCTCATGAAGAACCAGACGACAAACACGAGCACCAGCGTGATGACGATACCAAGGTGGATCTTCGTGCCCTTGATGAGCGTGGGCATCTGGAAGTTCGCACCGAGGATGGCGGACTGATGGATCGGCGTCATGGGGTCCTTCATCGGGAAGCTGACGAGGTACGACACGATACCCGAGGCCACCTCGTTGAGCATGACCGTCATGACGATCTCGCTCACGCCGAATTTCGTTTTCAGGTAGGCAACGGGCAGCGCCCACAGCATACCAAACACTGCGCCGGCGATGAATACGAGCAGGATGCCGATCACCGCTGGGGTTTCGGCCGGCAGATACAGCGCCACGAGCGACGCGCCGAGCGCGCCGGCGAACATCTGGCCCTCGCCGCCGATGTTGAACATGCCGCTCTGTGCGCCGACCGCAAAGCCCAGTGCTACCAGCACCAGCGGCGCGGCCTTGGAGAGCGTTTCACCGATATTGTTCTTCGTGCCCCATGCGCCGCGGATCAGGGCCGCGTAGGCCGTTCCGAGGTCTGCGTTGTAGAGCTTGAGCAGCAGGCTGCACGCGATGAACGTGAGCACAGCCGTCAGCAGGATGACGAACACGCCGTCAGCCGGCTTTCTATAGGCGGTGGTTTTTTCTTTCTTCATGCCTGTCACCTCAGTTCGGATCGGAGCCGGCCATCATGAGGCCGAGCTTGTCCATATCCAGTTTTTCATCATTCTTGAGGATACCCATGATGCGGCCCTCAAACATGACCGCGATGCGGTCGCTCAGGGAAAGGATTTCCTCAAGCTCTGTCGAGATGAGCAGAACGCCGGTGCCATACTTGCGCGTTTCCAGAACGCAGCTATGCACGTGCTCGATCGCGCCGACATCAAGGCCGCGCGTCGGGTTGACGCACACGAGCGCCTTCGGGTTGCGGTCCAGCTCGCGCGCGAGGATCACCTTTTGCAGGTTGCCGCCGGAGAGCAGGCCGGCCGGCATCTCCGGACTGGCGAGCTTGATCTCATACTGCTCGCGGAACCGTTCCGTGGACTTGAGCGCTTCGCCGCGATCCAGCACGATGCCTTTTGCGTACGGCTTGTGGTTGTAATCGCGCAGAATCACGTTGTCCACGATCGGCATGTCACCGATGGCGCCGACGCCGTTGCGCTCGGCCGGAACGAAGCTCAGGTTCTTGCGGATGCGCTGCGCAACGTTGAGCTTTGTGACATCCTCGCCGTCGAGGAAAATCTTGCCGGAGGAGGGCCTTTCCATGCCGTTGATGAGCTCGGAGAGCTCGGTCTGGCCGTTGCCGTCCACGCCGGCGATGCCGAGGACTTCGCCCGCACGGATCTCCAGTGACACATCGTCGACCACGGTGCGGCCGTATTTATTCTTAAAGGACAGATTCCGCACGCTCAGCACGGGCTCACCCAGTTCGATTTCGTCTTTCTGGACGCGGAAGACGACGTCGCGTCCGACCATCATGCTCGAAAGCGCGACCTTATCGGTCTCCTTCGTGAGCACGGTACCCATCTTGTGACCGGCACGGAAGATGGTGCAGACGTCGGCAAACGCCATGACCTCTTCGAGCTTGTGGGTGATAAAGATAACGGTCTTGCCCTTATCCACAAGCATGCGAAGCACGCGCAGCAATTCAAACGTTTCCTGTTTCGTCAAAACGGAAGTCGGCTCGTCGAGGATCAGAATCTCAGCGCCGCGGTACAGTGCCTTCACGATCTCGACGCGCTGCTGCTCTCCGACGGAGAGCTGATAGATGTATTTATCGGGTTCGATCTTCAGACCGAACATATCAGAGATCTTCAGAATCTCTGCAACAAGCTCTTTCTTGTTGATGACGGGTTTGTTGCGGGCGTCGCCGCTGATGATGTTCTCAAACACGGTCATCTGCGGAACCAGCATGAAGTGCTGGTGAATCATGCAGATACCATGCTCGATCGCCTGTTTGGAAGAGGGAAAACGAACCTTCTCGCCGCGCACATAGATGTTGCCCTCGGTCGGCTGATACAGGCCGTACAAGATCTTCATGAGCGTGCTCTTGCCGGAACCGTTTTCGCCGAGAATGGCGTGGATTTGACCCTTGTGAATCTCCAGATCGATGTGATTATTGGCAACGTTGTTGCCAAAGCGCTTGGTAAGGTTTTCGAATCTTATGATGCATTCGTTACTCATATGATGTCTACCGCCTAACTCAAATTGCTGCTTTTCAGCTTTTGCTTTCCCGCCGCGGCCATCCGCCGCGGCGGGAAAACATGGATTCCATTGTTCTTTGCGATTATTCGCTGATTTCGGTCTTGGCTTCGATGACGAGCTCGCCGCTCTTGAGCTGCTCGCGAACCTCGTTGATCTTCGTCTCCAGCTCTGCCGGAAGCAGGCCGTGGAAGTCGGTCAAATCGCAGACGCCCAGCGCCATGCCGCCAGTGTACGCCTTACCCTCAAACTCGCCGGCGCGGATGGAGTCGATGACCAGCTCAAGGCTGCGGCCGACGTTCCAGCCGGTGGAGGTGAGCAGCAGCTCGGGCGCCAGCTCGTTCTGGTCGGACACATCGCCGAAGCAGTACACGCCCTTATCGATGCAGGCCTGGAAGCAGCCAAGCGCGATGCCGTCGCCGCGGCCCATCAGAACGTCAACGCCCTGCTCAAACATGGCGATTGCCGTCTGCTTGCCCAGCTCCGTATCGGACCAGGTGCCGCAGAAAGCGTGGATGATCTTGATATCCGGGTTGTAGGCCCTTGCGCCTTCCTTATAGCCTTCGAGCGCCGCGATCATGGGCATGGTGTCCATGCCGCCGATGTAGCCGATGACGCCGGTCTTGCTCATGCCCGCAGCGATCATGCCGCAGAGGTACGCGGTCTCCTGCAGAGGCGCGGAGATGGTCGCCATGTTCTCCAGCTGCATATAGCCCTGGGACCAGACGAACTTCGTGTCCGGATAATCCGGCGCAACCTTCATCAGGTAATCGCCCATATCGAAGGACCAGCCAACGACCAGATCGTAACCCTGATCCGCATAGTCGCGGATCGCGGCTTCCGCCTGCGTGGTGGTGATATTCTCGATATAGGTCGCTTCCACGTTCTCAACCTTCTCGTTCAGATACTGGGCGCCATAGTAACCACCCGCGTTCCAGCCCGCATCGCTGATGAGGCCGGGGAGCAGGATTGCCACGCGGAGCGGCTTCTCAGCCGGCGTGGGATCGTCGGTGTTTGCGGGATCCGTGACGTCGGGTTCCGTCGAGGGCGCGTCCGTCGCTTCCACCGGAGCGGTGGTCGGATCGGTGGAGGGCGCCGGATTGGAAGCGCACGCGGTGCTCAGCACCATAATCAGTGCGAGGGCGATGATGAGTAGCCGTTTTTTCATTTTTCTGCATCCTTTCGCATTTTGATAGATTTTTGCAGGTTCTCCCTGCCCCAACATGCTACCTGGGAATGTTTTCGTTTGTGTACAGACCTGCCGGGGGACGGCAACCGTCCTCCGACAGGCAGTTCAGCGTGTTATTCGCAAAGGGATCCGATCGATTCGGTCAGCGCCGTCAGATCTCCCATTCCGGACGGGAATCGCCAACGATTTCGCGGCCGGCCTTCAGGATCTTCGCGACTTCCGCAACGCGGCGGCCGACGCCCAGAACCTTCTCGACGCCCAGCGGATCGTCGAATTCCTTCGGCAGCTTGTCCTTGGACCACACGCAGGCGCCGCAGTAGTTGCCGGCCGGGCCGCCCGTGGTCAGGATTTCGTTGCACATAAAGAAGTTGTTGATCATCGCAACCGTGGTCTCCTGGCCGCCATGACGGGTGCCGCCGATGGAGATGGAGCCGCCGACCTTGTTCTGGTGAATGCCGCGATAGACGCGCCAGAGGGGACGGAAACGGTTGAAGAAGATGTTCAGCATCGGCGTGACGTTCATGTCGTACACCGGGGAGGCGACGATATAGCCGTCAAACTGGAGCCAGTACTTCATCAGCTCGTCCATGTCGTCATGGAACGGCTTGCAGTAGTGGTCATACTTCTCACCGGGGGTCAGCTTGAGGCAGGACTCGCACTGCGTGCAGTGCTCGATGTGCTTCGTGCGCAGCGGCAGGAACTCGGTGGTCACGCCGGGAACCTTCGCGGCTTCTTCGAGGGCCATCTGCGTCAGGTAGTCGGTCAGGCCCTTGCGGGGGCTGCCAGATACGCCAAGGATTTTGACCTGGACGTCATTCGGTTTGTAAGGCATCGTAGTTTCTCCTTTTCTTGTTTGTTTCGAATGTTGCTTATTGATTCTCAAGTCGGGCGATGAAGCCCTCCTTGTCGAAACCACCCATGGCTTCCTGAGACGGGAACCACTGCTCGTCGAGATCGTCGCAGAGCAGCATGCGGGAAGCCTTGACGATCTTCGCGCACTCGACGACGCGGTTGGCGACGGTGCGGGCCTGCTCGAGGAACGGCTTGTCGTTCTTGAGCGCTTCCGGATTCGGGGAATGACCGAGCGCACCGATGTAGCACTCCGGCATATCGCCGGAAACCGGCATGCAGTCGAGCAGGACGGAATGATTGACGAAGTACTGGCAAACCAGTTCCTGTCCGCCGTAGCGCGTCGCGCCGTGTACGATGGTGCCGACCGCCTTATAGAACTTCGGATAGATCAGGCCGCCGCCCTTGAGCTCCTGGCGATGGTGGACGTTGCCGAACTCGACCTCGCTCAGGCGATCGAGCGCGCCGCGCACCTGCGACGGGGGACCCATGTGGTAGACCGGGCAGACCCAAACAATACCGTCGGCCCAGAGCCACTTGGCACGGAAGTCCTGATAATCATCCTTAAAGCAGCACTCCTGCGTCTTAACGCACGGATGCGCCGCGCAGTGATGGCAATACTCGATCTTCTTGTTGGCAAAGTTGAACGTATCAACATTGACGCCTTCCCACTTGGAGAGCTGATCGATGACCTCCGCCGCGGGAATCGCCGAGTTGCTCTTCGCCTTGGGGCTGCAGTTGATCACGAGGATATTGACTTTTACATCTTCGCCCTTGAGGACGTTGACCATTTCTTGATTCGTCAGAACTGCCATGTTACTCCACCTCCGGTCTCTTGGTTTCTGCAAGGCTGTCCGGCGAGCAGAAGTACGTATCGCGAAGGGAATCGGCGATGGCGTACTTGCCGAGCTTGAGCATCTTGCCGACCTGCGCCACGCGCATACCGATCTCGCGGCTCTGGGTCAGCAGACCGTCCTCATCATGCGGCTTCGTGCCGTGGACGACATGGCCCGGGACGCCGATGTGGGAATGCGGCATATCACCGCAGACCGGGATACAGTCCATGGTGAGCAGGTGATCGATCATGCGCTCCATGACGATCTCCTGATTGCCGAAGCGTGAGCTGCCCTGCACGATAAGGCCGCATGCCTTCATGAACTGGGGCATTGCCTCGCCCGCCTTGATCCTGTCGATACGGTTGGCAAGGTGGACTTCACCCATGCGATCGTGCAACGCGTGCAGCTGGCCGGGGCCGCCCATGGTGTACACGGGGAGTGACCAAATGATCGCTTCCGCGCGGAGCCACTTCTGCAGAAACTCCTGGAAACCATCCTTGTTGACGCAGTCCTTGTTCTTGAGACAGTATGCGTTGCAGCCCCTGCAACCGTTGATCTTCTGCCCTTGCAGGCTGTAATACTCGACCTCCACGTTGCCGGTCGACATCGCGCCCTCCACGGCGAGATCCAACAGGATCTGCGAGCTGCTTTCCTTGCGGGGGCTGCCGCAGATTGCGAGGACTTTCAGCGGAACATCCGCGAGCTTGAGCTTGGGGATCTGGTTGCTCAAATCAATCTCCTCCATTCGTCTTGTTACTGATTATCTATCGCCGGAGCCTTCCACGGGTTCGTCATGGCCTGAAGCAGCTCTGGCGAAAGCGGAAGCTCCGCAATATTTGTATCGAGCGCATCGTTGACCGCGTCGACCACGGCCGGCGCCGTCGGAACGGTTGCGTTCTCTCCCATGCCCTTGACGCCGAACGGATGCGCCGGCTCCGGGAACTCGAGAATATGGTTTTCAATGACGGTCGGCACGTCGAGCGATGTGGGGATCACATAGTTCGAGAAGGAGGCGTTGAGCGGCTTTGCCGCCTTGCGGTCCATCTTCTCAAGCAGCGCGTAGGAAATGCCCATCACAACGCCGCCCTCGCTCTGCCCCTCGACATGCAGCCGGTTCATGCAGTGGCCGACGTCAACGTAAACATGCATCTGATCGACGTGCGCCATGCCGGTCGCGGTATCGACCTCGGCGAGCGCGATCTGCACGTTCGAGCTATAGAGCACATGCGGGTGGCCGAGGCCGCCCTCGCTGGGCAAATCGGAATACTTCGTGCGCACGCGCACCCTGCGGGCGATGTCCACCTCGGCGGATGCGGCGATCTCGGAAAACGGGAGGAGCCGGCCGCCCTGCAGGAAGCCGCCGTCCACATGGACGAGCGTTTCCGGCGCTGCGCCGGTGGTCTTGACCGCCTGCTCGCGCAGCGCGTCAACGAGCGCCTCTCCGGCCGCCGTTACCGCCAGACCGACCGCGTGCGTGATGCGGGAGGAGGCGGTTGCACCGGTCTCCTCGTTCCGGTCGGAGTTGCAAAGATCGAGGTATCCGATCGATTCGTACGGCACCTTCATGGTTTCCGCGAGCATGTTCGCCATCGTGGTGAAGCAGCCCTGTCCCATCTCGTTGCACGCGACGCTCAGGCACACGCGTCCCTCGCGGGTGATGACAGCCTGCGCAAAGCTGTAATCGGGCGCGCCGTTGATGCCGACGCTGTAGCCCTTCATGCCGGCGGCAACGCCGACGCCGGTCTTGACGCCGCTGCGCTCTCCCTTGTACGATGCACGGTTGACCCAAAGGGGATCTTCCTTCGCCGCCAGAAGCGTTTCATACATGCGCGTGTCGGAGAGCAGTACATGGCCCATGCCCTGCCGCTCACCCTGACGGAGACAGTTCCTGACGCGCAGATCGATCGCGTCCACGCCCATTTCCCTGGCCAGCGCGTTCATCTGCCCCTCGAGCGGGAAACAGCCCTGCGCCGCGCCGAAGCCGCGGAACGCGCCGTTGACGCCGTTATTCGTATACACGTTATAGGTATCGACCTTGATGTTCGGGAACCGATACGGCCCGGCGCAGCACTCGGTCATGATCTCGAGCACCACGTTGCCAAACACCGTGTATGCGCCGCCGTCGAGCACGGCATAGACCTCGTGCGCCTGAATGACGCCGTTTTCATCGGCGCCGGTCTTCATGCGGATCTTGCCGGGGTGGCGCTTGACGCCGTTCAAAAACCGCTCCTCGCGGGAGAAATGCATTTTGCAGGGTCGGCCGGTATCAAGCGTGACCAGACCGATCAGGCACTGCACGCTGATGTCGCCCTTGCCGCCAAAGCCGCCGCCGGTGTACGGCGCGATAACCACGACCTGCTCCTCCGGAAGGCCGAGGCCCTCGGCAATCTGGCTGCGGTCGTAATATACGTTCTGGCTCCCCGCGCGGATGACGAGCTTACCGTCCTCCATCGAGGACACGCCGCACTCCGTCTCCAAAAAGCAGTGGTCGGCCTGCTGAACGGTGTATTCGTTTTCTACAATATATTTGCACTTGGCGAACGCTGCGTCCACATCGCCGTTTTTGTAGTGGATCTGATGGCAGATGTTGTTCTCCATCTGGTCGTGGACTTTGCCGCGCTCCATGGAGAGCGCCTGCTCGGCCGTCTCGATGACGGGCAGCGCTTCATATTCGACTTGAACAAGACGGGCGGCCTGACGGGCTGTCTCCTCCGTCTCGGCGGCCACCACCGCGACGATATCGCCATAGAAGCGAACCTTGTCGTCGCAAATGACGGGATGATCGTGATAATAGCCGACGCGGTTGTTCGGCACATCCCTGCCGGTATAGACCTTGACGCAGCCGGGCAGTTTTTTTGCCTCGGAATCGTCCACGCGGACGATCCTTGCGTGCGCCTGATCGGACAGAACGGGTACAGCGTAAAGCATGGACGGCAGGACGAGATCCGATGAAAACCGGAGCCGCCCCGTTACCTTTGCAACGCCATCCATACGCTGGATCGAATTTTGCATAGCAATCCGTACCTTTACAAGTGGTTAACGGTCGCGCAGATCGCACGATCCGAAGAAAAATATCTGCCGCCGCACCGCCGTTGGTACGGCGGCAGATGGTTACGGTTCCAAACAGGATTTATTTCTTATCCTGTACGAACAGCTTGTACGCGATCTTCGCAACGACCTCGGCCATTGCGGTGAACGCCTTGACGCCCGCTTCCGCGCTCGCGCTGCTCGGATCGCCGGTCTGACCGGGATCGCCTGCGGCGTAGCTGTAGCTGCGGCCTTCGTTGGCGGGATTGTACACGCCGCCGCCGAGCAGCGGGGGCTCGCCGCCGAGGATCGGTTCGCTCGCGACGACCTTCGCCGGATCCCAGTGATCATCCTGCGCTAGGTCCAGATAGACGAGGTTCGGATGGCAGCAGAGACCGCGGGAGGCTTCGCCTGCGCCGCCGTGTCCGTCCGGACGCGGGTTCTTGTCCAGCTTGAGGCTGCTGCGCTCGCTGGCCTTCAGCGCCGGCATCGGGTTCAGGACGACGACCTTGGCGTCGTTGTGACGATCGACCACGTTCTGCGCCGCGACCATGGAGGACGCGTAGTTCTCATCATGGCCAAGGAACAGGATGATGTTCTTGAAGCCGTGGTGATACAGGCCTTCGCAAACATCTTCGAGGACCGCGATCAGCGTCGAGGTTCTCAGCGTGATGGAGCCAGGGTAGCACATGGCGCCGGGGCAGATGCCGAACTGGATGGTCGGGGCGATCAGGCTCTCCACACCGTACTTCTCCAGCAGGATGTCGTGCGCATAGCGCAGCGATTCCGTGCTCTGGATGGTGTCGCAGCCGAGCGGCAGGTGATAGCCGTGCTGCTCGACGGCGCCGGTGGACAACATTGCGATGTCGGTCTTCTTGCGCAGCGCGTCGACTTCCGGCCAGGTCATCTCCAGCAGGGTCTTGGGCGAGCGCACTTCATACAGCAATTCGCGGTTTTCTCGCATGATGGTATCCCCTTACACCGAATCGGCTTACGCCCAACGCGGCGAGTTCCAGAGGGTCAGCTCGGTGCCGATGCCCTTTTCGACCGCGACGTCGTAGATCTTCTTCATGACGATCAGGTCGGTGATGCCCATGCCGATGGAGGTGAAGAAGCAGATTTCCTTGTCGCTCTGGCGGCCCAGGGACTTGCCGTTGATGACGTCGCCGATCTGGACGCAGTCATCGGGGTTGAGCAGGCCGGCTTCCTTCATGAGGCCCATGGTGACCGGGATGCCGAACTGCTTCTTGCTGTCGTAGCAGATGCGATCCATCTTCTTGATGGCGTCGAAGGTGTAGTCGTTGTCGGAGATGTTGGAGCAGAATGCGCCGGGCTTAATCCATTCGGGCTTGATGTACGCGTTCTTCGCGGAGACCAACGTGGTCGGAGCGATGACGTCCGCATCCTTCAGGGCCTTCTCAGCGCTGTCGACGACGGTGATGGTCTTGCCGATGATCGGCTCCATCTCGGCCTTGAAAGCCTCAGCCTTTTCCTGATAGAGGTCGAACAGGCGGATTTCTTTGATGTTCTTGAGCTCGTTGCAGATAGCCATGATCTGCGGACGGCCCATGACGCTCGCGCCGCACAGACCGACGACTTCGGAATCCTTGCGGGCAAAGTAGCGCGCGCCGACACCGGTCGTTGCGCCGGTACGATAGGCGGTCATGAGGGTGGAATCACCGATGCAGAACGGGCGGCCGTTCTCGGGGTCGATCATCTCCACGATGGAGGTGATGGACGGCATACCGACCTTGCGGTTTTCGGGAGCGCGTGCGCCGAGCTTCATACCGGCTACGTTCACGTCACCGGCGACCCAAGCAGGATGGATGGCAAAGATGTTGCCGGCCTGCTCGCCCTGGAAATGAACCTGCGGAGCGACCGGGTCTGCGCCCTCGCCGTTCGCGATCAGGGAATAGGCTTTGACTTCTGCGTCGATGATGTGGCCAATGCCCTCATCGAGAACGCCGGTTGCGATAACGTCTTCCTGGCTGAGCCACAGGAGCTTTGCGGATTTGTCCATAACAGTTTTATCCTTCTTTCTCTCGGTTTTATCTGCGACAGACATGGCGTCTGTAATGCATACGCAATAAAAAAGATCATTCGTCGGCGGCGGGCGTAACGCGGATCGGCTGCATCCGCGTTGGGCGGTGTCGTCAGGCAGAATCGATCTTTTCCAGGAACGAGCGCCCTCGCGCTCTCCCGAGTTCCGTGTTCAAAAACCGCCCAAAGGGCGATTGTCCGGTGTTCGCGGCAGCCCTGTGCGGCTGCCCGCCTCCGGCCCGATCCGGCGGCTATATCCGCTCCCTGCGGGCCGTTGTTCGCCGGCGGTTATGCGCCGTTTGCAACAAAAAGACGATCCCTTCGGACAACCGAATGCGCACAAAGCGCGCCGCATGGGTTGTCAGTCAGAATTGTCTTCTTTCCAGGAACGAGCTTGAAACAAATTCGATGCTCTCCCGAGTTACAGCAACGTCGTCATCATCATCGTTTGTTTCTTTCCAAGACCGTGCCAATGGTTCATCCGCACTCTCGAGTTACATAATACCTCAAAAAACGACACGAACGGGTAGACCGACGCCAACCCGGCTATGCAATTTTCTGGGGCGGGAAACTGCATGAATCGAGGCACGCAATCCTATCGGGGGGCATTCAATACCTTTTCTCTGAATACGCTGTGATACTTCCAAATTTCGTGTTTAGCATACCACAACCGTTCTTGCGTTGTCAACCCAAATTCCCGTTTGGAATCAAATTCCGCTCTTTGTCCCGCCCACAATACGGCCGTCCTTGACGACGAGCAAGCGCGCCGCGTTTTCGATGACGGCCAGCTTTTCATCCGATGCGTCCAGCAGCACAACGTCGGCCCTCGCGCCCTCCGAAACGCCGTCTCCCGGCCGTCCGCTGGTTCTGGCCGCATTGACGGTGATCATGTTCAAAACACTCCGGATGCCGCTCTCGGTGCCGCGCGAAAGAATCTGGCAGGCGAGCAGCGCCTCCTCGAGCGGATCGCCGTTGCCGAACGGACGAAACGGGTCGCGGATGTTGTCCGAAGCGATGGCAACGTTCACGCCGGCCTGCTCCAGCTCCCGTATGCGCGTCACGCCCCGGCGAACCAGCCCGCGGTCGCCGCGGCCCATCAAAAACATGTTGCACGAGGGCAGTGCGATGACCGAAACGGCTGCGCGCGCTGCAAGCGCGGCCGCCTCCTCCGCCTCCCCGTCCGGTACGGCGGCAAGCGCCGTCACATGCGAGCAGTTGACCCGGCCCTGCATGCCGTGCCGAATCGTCTTTTCAAGCACATAGCGGAAGCAGGAGACGTCCGCCGCATCGGATTCATCCACATGCAGATCGAGCGGGAGCGCGTATTTCTCCGCGAGCGCAAACAGCTCGTCGACCGCTAAGCGCGGATCGGGCGTCACGGTCGGATAGCCGGCGATATAGTCGATCTCCCCGGCGCGCGCCGCCTCGTCCCACGCACCGGCAAAGCCGGCGTGGTACGGAACGGAGAGCTGCACGTCCACACGGCCCGCATACCGGCGGCGCAGCTCGCAGCTTGCGTAAAAGGCCTCCATGCCCCAGATATCGTCCACACTCACATGGCTGCGCACCAGAGCGGAGCCATGCTTCAGCTCCATGTCCAGCACCCGCGCGCCCCGGCGCAGCACGTCTGCCTGAACCTGCCCATTCGGCACGCTTTTTTGGTAATCCATGGTCAAAAACACGGCGTCCATGAGCCCCTCTGCCTCGCGCGGCGTCTTCAAAAACGCCTTGTCCAGATGCGTGTGTGGGTCGATGAACGACGGCATGAGCAGCTTGCCGCCGCAATCGTATGCCGTCAAACCCGCGCCGTCAACGGCCGGTCGAACGGCCGCGATCCGCCCATCGCGGATGAGCACGTCCGTGGGTTCCGTCCGGCCGGACAGCCGGGCATTTTTGAGCAAAAGCGCGCCTTCGTTCGTCATGTCCTCTCCTTTTTGCCCGATAACAAGTTGAAGATCGTTCCCTTCTATTGTGCTTTTTTTTGCAAAAAAGTCAAGTGCAAAGTCTGGAAACGGATCGAAAAAGCAGGATTTTGCGGGCCGCATAACGGCGCGCTTGACAGACCGCGTGCGGAGGACTACAATGTGTGCAGTTATCGAAAGCGGAGGTTCCATATGAGCCGTTTTGCGCAGCACGGAGATACCGATCGATAGCGCTTGGCCGCGGCCAATCGTCGCCGGCACAAGCGCTGTATGGAGTGCCTGTGCATAGGGCGGCGGTCTGCACATATTGCCGATATCCGCCGGTTTGCACAGCCGGCGGTATTTTTATTGAAGCATTTTGTTGCGTTTGCATAGAAGGAGGAACAGGACAATGGAGAGAACGTTGATTTCCCGGCTGACGCCCGGACAGATGGCAAGGATTCAGGGCTTTGCGGAGAATGTGCGCGTGCGCAAGACGATGATCTTTCTCGTCGTCGCGGACCGGTCCGGCCGCGTGCAGGTCACGGTGGACCGGGCGGCGCAGCCGGAGGCGGTGGAGGCGGCCGCGCTGCTGACGGTCGGCTCGTCCGTGACGGTTGAGGGACTGGTGCAGGAGAACGCGTTTGTGAAACTCGGCGGTATCGAGCTGCTCCCGGAGCGGATTCGGATCGATTCGCTGGCTGCACCGCTGCCGCTGACGGCGGATGCGCCCATCGACGTGCGCATGGACTACCGCTGGCTTGACCTGCGCAGCGAGAAGGAGCGGCTCATCTTTGAAGCGCAGACGTGCCTGTGCGCCGCAATGCGCGAATTTTTGCTCGGGAAGGAGTTTCTCGAGATCCACAGCCCGAAGCTGATCGGCGCGGCGAGTGAGAGCGGCGCGGACGTGTTCGAGGTGCAGTATTTCGACCGGAACGCCTATCTGGCGCAGAGCCCGCAGTTCTACAAGCAGATGGCCATGGCCTCCGGTTTTGAACGCATCTTTGAGACCGGGCCGGTGTTCCGTGCGGAGAAGTCGTACACCAACCGGCACGCGACCGAGTTTACCGGCTTTGACGTGGAGTTTGCGTTCATCGATTCGTTCGAGGACGTCATGCAGCTCGAAGCCGAGATGCTCGCCTTTGCGCTCGAACGCGTGCAGGCGCGCTATGGCGAGGCGATCGAGCGGCTGTTCGGCCTGCCGGTGGTGGCGCCTAAGCTGCCGTTTCCGGTCATTGGTCTGCCGGAGCTGTACCGGGAGCTGGAAAAGCGGTACGGTTTTGTCATGCCGGAGGCGGAGCGCGGCGACACCTCGACCGAAGCGGAACGCCTGGCCGGCCGTTTTGCTGAGGAGGCGTTCGGCCATGAGTTTCTGTTCCTGACCGATTTTTCGGCGGATAAGCGCGCATTCTACCATATGCGCAAGGACGGCGTGCCGCAGGGGTACGACCTGCTCTGGCGCGGCGCGGAGATCACGACCGGCGCGCAGCGCGAGCACCGCTATGAGATTCTCAAGCAGCAGGCCGAGGAAAAGGGGCTGGGCGAGGACGTCCGCTTCTATCTGGAGTTCTTCCGCTACGGCTGCCCGCCGCACGGCGGCTTTGGTCTCGGGCTCGACCGGCTGACCATGCTGCTGACCGGCATCGCAATCAAGGAGGCCATGTTCCTCTTCCGCGGCCCGAACCGTCTCACCCCGTGATGCAGTTCCCCCACCGAGCGTACAATGTGGTTTGCAGGTGCGCAGGCCGCAACGCAGGATCGTCTCCGTTTCCACCCCATTGCGCGCGCGATGTGATTTGCCCGTTTCCCAACGCCGCGCATAGCTTTGCGCGCGATAGGCAAAAAAGCGGATTGAGCCGTAAATTGGCCTGTTCCCCCGCGTTGCGCGCAGTTTTGCGGCTTCGTTCTCTCATGCATGAGTGAGCGCGCGTTTCCCCGCACCGCGCCCATGCGCCATGATGGCCGCGACCTTTGGCGCATGCCGTGCTCTCAGTGATCGGCCTTCGCCGGCGGTAAACGGCGTTCCCCATGATCGACCCATTCGCCGGGCGGAATTCTCCGTCCGGCCTTTTCCACCGTTCTGTTTTGTACCGGCCGCGCGCTCTCCCCCATGCTCGCAACGATCCCCGTTCTGCGCCAGTCCGCCGCTCCGCGCTGCCGTTTCCAACCGATTCATCCGTGCAGCCGCTGCGCAAGCATCCGCTTCCATTATCCCAACCCGCCCAGCGCCAGTCCGCGCATGCATGGGCAGCAGGGCATTCCCCCGCCTCCCGCCAAACCATCCGCACTCAAACGCATGCATCGGATGTCGCTGCCCAGCTCTGCCCAAGCGCCGGACCGCTATACCACGCGCCCCATGCTTCCCACCAAATCATCCGCGCAT
>ERZ857882.1513-NODE-1513-length-26921-cov-7.725452_pt1 | contig 26921 bp, 38 predicted proteins | sample MGYA00519697_ERZ857882 | MGnify/ENA primary metagenome ERZ857882 (study PRJEB31778, sample SAMEA3449373) | human gut metagenome | biome: human gut; feature: human-associated habitat; material: faeces | place: United Kingdom | collected 2010/2012 ...
ACGCTACGGGAGCAATGAAAGCATTTCTTGACCATTTCGCTTACCGCTGGATACCGCACCGTCCTGCTCCTGAAATGTTTGGAAAGCGTGCGGTAATTATAACGCAATGCTTAGGCAGTGGAACAAAATCTGCGGCGAAAGATATGAAGCATAGTTTATCTTGGTGGGGAATTTCTAAAATCGGGATATTTACTGGTGCTTTGATGAGCGATATTGTTTGGGAAAAGCTTTCCCAAAAGAAACAAGCCGAGCTTACGGGAAAGATTCAAAAGCTATCCCGAAAGTTTGCTCATATAGATTATACAAAGCCCGCACACACAAATTTGATTACGAAATTCAAGTTTCTCGTCTGCCGTATGATGCAGCAATCCATACATCAATCAGACTCTGAATACCTTGACGGAAAGTATTGGGCGGAGCAAGGTTGGCTTGACAGCGGCAGACCGTGGAAATAATGTGGGGCAAAACGAAATCTCGGTTACTGGCAGATGTGAAAATGATAAATCAGTGAGTGATATATCAAATATTTTGCTCAAAATCAGTAAATGCAACGCAAAGTAGCAGGAAAATTCCGAATGTCATCTCTGCTTGCTTGTAATGCAAAGCACGGTTTTCTATACTTGGCGTATCAACATAAGGAGGTCACGAGAATGACATTTGCAGAAAAACTAAAATCTATCCGCAAGAAGGCAGGACTTTCGCAGGAACAGCTTGCGGAGAAGTTAGGCGTGTCAAGACAGGCGGTTACAAAATGGGAAACTGAAACAGGCATTCCCGACATTGAAAATATGATGGCTATCTCTGCCCTGTTTGACATTTCCATTGACGAGCTACTTTCCAATGAAAGAGGAATGAAAAAATCAAACGAGTATCTTTTTGAAAGCGTTACGGAATACGATATTGACGAGCCGAAACGCTATGATATGAAATTCGGTGGAGCAAAGCAATTTGTATTGTCTGGTTATGAGGGAGAGAAAATCCGTGTCCGTCTGGTATCTAATACCCTCTCCACGCTCCAGAACGATTTTAAGGTTAAAATTGACGACATCCGAAAACGGATTGATGTAGATGTAATCCGTAAAAACGGTATATCTGAAGCAACGGCAAAAGAAACTGTCAGTATTTTCGTTCAAATTCCTATACCCTATGTGGGAAAAATTGAGGGTGCTGTCAATGCGGAAACCGTAGAAATCCGCTCTTTAGATTGCGACAGTATTGAGCTTGATGTAAAGACGCCGAATATCATTCTAAACGATGTCGGCGGCACAGTAGAAATTAACTGCAATCTGGATATGAGTGTGGTTTGCAATTCCTTAAAGGGATACCTTGCAATCAATCAGGTGTCGGCAACTTCCAAAATCCATATTCCAGAGGATGAAGTATTTACTGCTGTTACGAAAGGGATTGGAACGAGCATTTCCTATGAAAAGGACGGCAGACAGACGGAACGCTTTGACACGCCCGATGCGGAAAATGTCATAGAACTGAACGGCATTAAAAGTGAGCTTGTTATTTGCAACGATTAAAGACGAAGGAGTGTAAAAATGAATAATCTTGAAAAAATCCAAAAGACAATGAAGGTCTTTCAAACACTAACGAAGATTGTAATGGGATTCAGTTTTGTGGCGATTGCTTTTACATTAGTGGTTGGCAGCGTAAGTTTGATGGCAGATAAACTTCCATTTGGCGAGCTTCTGCAAAGGTTACTTATAGAAGCTGACAGAACGATTGACAATCGTGAAATAGGAATAGCCCTGCTCTGTGAAAGCGTGGTTTTGGTTTTCGGAGCGATTGAAGCTATTTGTGTTTGTAGATATTTTAAGTTGGAACTGAGCGAGGGAACACCTTTTACCGAAACAGGAGCAAAAAGCATAACGAAGCTCGGAATACTCTTTATTGTTGTAGATATTTTATCAGCAGCATTTTCCTCTGCGATGGAAAAGTTTGCGTTTGTTTCAGAAGGGATTGAACATGGCGGTGGCATTGGTATTGGTATTTGCTTGATTTTACTTGCAATGGTTGTTCGCTACGGTGCGGAATTGGAGCAACGAGGCAGAGCAAAGTAACGCAGGAGGATTTCTATGGAAGATAGTAAATGGGTACTCTGCCCTGTCTGCGGAAACAAAACGAGATTGCAGCTACGGGCAGATACGGAACTGAAAAATTTCCCGCTCTACTGCCCGAAATGCAAGCAGGAAAGTTTGATTAGCGCAAAGAATTTACAGGTAACAGCTATTAAAAATTTGAACCCAAAACGCCGAGCTGATGAACAGAGCGACAGGTTTGGAGTTGAAGAAAGGGAAATGGATGATTAAAAATATAATTAAGGTTGCGGCAGGATTACTGATGATTGTGTCTGTTTTAATTGGCTATATGCCTCAGCCAGAGTATTTAATTGAGCTGACTTGTATATCAAATACGATTGGCGGACTGCTTTTGTTTGCAGACGGAATACTTAGCATGACAAAAAAGAAGATTTGTCCTAACTCTCTTTATTTGAATGTCACAGTAAGCATATTTATAGTATTTCTTATTTGTGTAGGAAGTCTTTTTGGCTCATATAATTTTAATTTTAGCGGTGCGTTTTTCTTTTTACATATTATCAATCCAATAATTCTTGTGTGTTTCTATATGATTTTTGTCAATGAGCAAGGTCGTAAAATGCGCTGCGTTTTGATAGCACCGACAATGACGATGGTGTACTTACTATTTGATTATGTGCGCTATCGGCTTACGGGCGAATTTGTCTATGGCTTTATTGAAAATGAAGAATTTACACTTGCTTGGGTAATCGTAGCAGCTATTATCACTTACGCTTTTGTGTATCTGTTGAGTCTGAGCCTTTTTGCTCTGAATAGATTTGTGCATAAAAGGAAGAAATAATCGGGCTTTGATAGCAAATCATAAAGTTTAAATTTAATTTGAAATTTTAAAACCGTCTCATTGCATAGGTTTTTTCTTTGACTTATACTTGTGTACAGGAGGTGCTGACAATGGCAAATGAAGATAAAAAAGATTTTAATGCAATGCTGCATGATAGTAAGGATATGCCAAAATTTCAGACGATTACAGATGAAAAAAGCATAGAGAAGTATGGCGGAGACAAAATGTATTTTGCACCGCCGATTGATTACGATAAGGTTATGCGGCTTGTACCATACGGAAAACTACTTACTGTTGGTGCGATAAGGGAATATTTTGCAAATGCAAATGGAGCTGATTTTACAGAGCCGATTACAGCAGGAATTTTTGTTTCGATTGTTGCGTGGGCGAGTTACCAGCGTTCTGAAGATGAAACACCTTATTGGCGTACATTAAAGGCGAATGGGGAATTAAACGCAAAATATCCCGGCGGCATTGAGGCGCAGAAAGAGAAGTTGGAAACGGAAGGACATACGATTGTCCAAAAAGGCAGGAAGAATATCAGATACTATGTTAAAGACTATGAAAATGCCCTGTTTGCGTTATAGGTGTTTTCGGAAAGCGATTTTAATATCTTGATTTTCTAAGCAAAATCGCTTATAATTTGAGTCACAACATATAGCTATTATCCGCAGTTACAGAGCAAGTGTTATCAACACCGATAACAAAATGATAACATTAGCTCATATAGGCAGGATAATATGGATATATCAAATAATCAAAAGAACTGTAAACACGACAGAGAATAATTCCTAAACAAAATGTGTTAGACTTTGTCGAGTTCGAATAGTAGTAGTCGGCTTGGAGGTCGTCAAAAAGCCTTTATTTATCGGTATTTGTGAAGCGTCGACTTTTTGGTAAAGTGATTTTGATACACTTTTGATACACGATGACTAAAAAAGCTCTTCTGATACAAGTGCAATTGTACCAGTAGGTTTGCAAGTTAAAGACAAATTTTGACTATAAAATTGAGCTTCTGTATTGTATGCAGAGGCTCTTTTTTTGGTGCACTTTACACTAGATCTATACATAAAAAATCCTCTGAATTGAAGTAGTGAGCATCTTCAAGACAGAGGATTATTTTTATTAGAAAGTTACTTTTTTACATTTAAGAAATTTGATGAGGATATCATCAACGGCATCAGTATATTTTCCTTGCCTGATTAGATTGTTCTTTAAATCGATTAAACAATGAATTATTAGATCGTATTCATCTTTATTCAGATTCAAGTGATATTTTTTGTTAAAAAACATCTTCACCGCTCCTTTACACTTTCATTATAGTCAATAGGTAAAAGAGCGAGAAATGTGCGATAGGTATGTATAAGTATTCTATAAATTAAAGGTTTATGGAAATCTAAAAAATTTAAGTGACTCTATTAAAATATTTTCCGTGATTCTTTCAGTATAGAAACGTTTCTATTTTTTGTTTTCTAAAAATATTTTGAGTAGTATAATTATAAATAATCAATCTATTTTGGGTGAATAATGAATTGTAGAAAGGAGAAGTTTTATATGTCAAATGATGATATATTTATAGTTCGAGATCTGCAGCATTTTGCTTCTATTACTGACTTCATCAAAAGCCAAAATCTTCATTATCAAAATGTTATTCTTGAACAAGGCATTATGGAAGCAAATTATCATATTAGTCGTCAACTAGAGCTAGGACTTGGAACTAAACTTTTTTATATGAAACGTTTACGTATCGTTGAAGGACATCCTCGTTCAATAGAAACAAATTACATTAATTATCAGTTGGTTGAAGGACTCGAGACAATGGATTTTAGTAATGTATCTTTTTATGATGTTGTTTTACAAAAAAAAGGATATCGTACTATACGAAGTGAAGAAGAAATCCTGGTTGTTGAAGCCAAAGATGATGAATGTCAATTACTGCAAATGCCAAAAGGATCCGAGATTTTATTAATTAAAGGTGTGACATACAAAGCAGAAAATGATTTACCTTTTGAGTATTTTGAATTGGTCTGTGACCCTTCTTTTTATAGATTTAGGAGCGTGATGAAAATATGAATCAATCCGCACCAATTTATCAACAACTGATGGATAATATTAAACAAAAAATCGTCAATGGCGAATTAAAAGTAGGAGATCGTTTGCCAAGTGAACGTGTTATGGCAGAAAAGTATGGGATTAATCGTATGACTGTTCACAATGCGATTAAAAAAATGGTGGAAGAAGGAACTTTGATTTCTAAAAGAGGTAGTGGCACATATGTCTCTTCATATCCTTCTATAGAGAGTAAATTAGAAATGGCAAATACTGGACACTTATCATTAAGTGCTCAAATTCGTCAAAAAGGAATGAAGTCAACTCGTAAGACGTTATTATTAAGAAAAATTCGTCCAAATGGAGAAAATAAAGACTATTTTCCTAATGAAGCGTATATTTATGAAATAACAAGATTGTCTTTGATAAATGACGAACCTTATGCGCTGCAAATCGTAAATATACCTTTTTCAAAGTTTAAAGATGCTGATCGTTTTAATTTTGAAACATTCTCTTTATATGAGTATATGGATGACCAGGGTCATTGCCCAACCACGATGATAACTTATTTACGTATAGATAGTTTGCCTGACGAATTTCTTGAAATCATGAATATAAAGAAGAATCAAAAAATATTTCATTTTGATTATTTTGGATTTGATGATGATCACACTTTAGTCGAATTTACAAAATCTTATCATCTTCCAAAATATACGAGTTTTCATTATATAACTGGTAGAACAGATAATTTGAATCAATAATAGAATATTAAAAAATTGGTATATATTATACCAATTTTTTTGTTTAAAAAGAAAGTACAAGAAGGAAAACATGCTTTATTTATCGCGGTTTTAGCTATTTTTTTCATTTTTATAAAAAAAATTTGTTTTTTATTGCGGAAAAAAACAGCAGGTGGTACACTTTCATCAAAAGTGGTATATATGATATACCAATGGATCAAAAGAAGGAGGAGAAAAAATGAGTTTGATTCAAGCAATTTTAATCGGCTGTGTGGCTGCATTGACAAAAATTGAAGGCGGATGGCTCGGAGAAATGAAATTTCGTGAACCAATCGTCACTGGATTTCTTGTTGGCTGCATTCTTAATGATGTTCAACAAGGTTTAATTATAGGAGCTCAGTTACAATTAATGTGGATGGGAGCAGTTGGTATTGGACCTACAGCGCAATTGGATATTGGTACTGGAGGAACAATTGGTGTAGCCGTTGCTTTGACAACAGGAACTGGAGCAGAAACGGCTATCATGTTTGGTGTCCCTATAGCTATATTGATGCAATTCTGTTCGACTATTTTGATGACACTTTATTCTGGATTTATGGCACGTGTAGATACGGAAATAGATAACTTTAATTTAAAGGCTATTAGTTTTTATCATTATCTAGTAGGTGTTTGTGATTTCTTAATGTATGCAATTTTAACATTTATCGTTATGTATTTTGGAAATAGTGCTATTGAAGGAATCATCAATGCCCTTCCAGACTGGGCAAATAGCGGATTAACTGCAGTCAGTGTGATGCTACCATGTGTTGGATTTGCATTGTTACTTAATATTATCTTGGACAAATCTTTGATTCCTTATTTCATTATTGGTTTTATTCCAGCCGCATTCGTTGGACGTGATTTATCCATGATTGGTATTGTTTCTATTGCTTTCGCAATTGCATGGATTATCTTTGAATTAAAATCAACAGTTGCAAATAACAATGTCGTTACTGCAGTAAGTAGTGATGATGAATGGGAGGATTAACTATGAGCAAAAATGATGTTATCAGTGCAGATAATAATTTGACAAAAAAAGATTTTCGCAGCATTTTCTGGCGTTCATTTACTTTGTTAGGTTCTATGAATTATGAGCGAATGGAAGCATTAGGCTTTTTATATTCAATTATGCCAGCCCTAAAAAAAATATATAAAGACGATCCTGATGGTATGAAAGAAGCTTGCCATAGGCATATGGTTGCATTCAATATGACCGTAGCTCCTGCTCCATTTGTAATGGGGATTGCAATAGCGATGGAAGAACTTGCAAAAAAAGACCATAATTTCGATGTTAATTCAATCAATGCAGTTAAAGTATCTTTGATGGGACCTTTATCTGGTATAGGGGATACTTTTTTCTGGGGTATTTTTAGAATTTTAGCTTGTGCGTTGGCAGTAGGATTTGCTCAACAAGGAAATCCAATAGCTCCATTTATTCTTTTGATTGTTTTCAATATTCCTAATTTTGTGACTCGCTTCCTATGCTTGAAGTGGGGATATCAAAATGGTACTCAGGCTCTAGTTAATATGGAAAAGAGTGGTAAAATGCAACTTTTCACTCATTGTGCAGGTATTGTCGGAGTTGCTGCGGTAGGATGCTTAATTGCATTATGGGCTCCGATTAGTTGTCCATTGACTTTCACTCTATCTGATACGGAAATTGTTTTGCAAGATTATTTGGATCAGATTTTACCTTGCTTATTGCCTTTAATCACTACATTAAGTGTATTTGGATATTTGCGTAAAGGTGGAAAAGTTATTAAAGCTATTATTGCTATTGTTATTATTGGTTTTATTCTGGGTGTTTTAGGACTTATTGCTTAAGGAGAAATAATTATGGCTATTGTAGAAGTAAGAATTGACGACCGTTTGATTCACGGTCAAGTAAGTGGTTATTGGGTGCCTCAATTTAGTGTTCAACGTATCTTGATTATTGATGATGATATCGTTAATGATGAAGCGAGAAAAACTGCATTAAAATTTGGCTGCCCACCTTCTTGTAAATTATCAATATTTAATGTAGGAAAAGCCTCAGATAAACTTAAAAGAAAAATAGATGAAGGTATTCGTGTCATGATTCTTTGTCAGAATCCTCAACCATTGGCAAAACTAGTCAAAAGTGGATATATGATTGACCATGTCACTGTAGGCAATATGGCAAGCAAGCAAGGGGCTGATCATATTGCTGATAATGCATATGTTTCTCAAGAAGAACGAGAAGCTTTTGAATACTTGGCTAAACAAGGAATTCCAATTTTTTATCAAATTGCCCCAAATAAACCTGCAGAGAATATTACCGAAAAATTTAAATAAAAAGGAGGAATGTATGATGACAAAACCAACAGTAATTGGATATATAAAAGAACAACCAGAAAGACTATCTTTCGTGTTTAAAAATAGAGATAAGTTTACAAATCCTTTTGTCGATGTTTTTAAAGAAAACAATATCAAAAAAGTAATCTTTTTTGGATCGGGAACTAGTTATAATGTATCACAAATTGCTGCTTATTATTTTAAGCATTTGGTAGGAGTTGCTGCTGAAGCACAATACCCTACAGTGTTTAAAAGCTATGAAAAAGCAGATTGGAGCAATCGACTTGATAATGATGAAATCCTATTTGTTGGAATTTCACAATCTGGGACATCGATTTCAACTGTAAAGGTGATGGAATATGCAAAAGGACTTGGATATCATACACTTTCTCTAACTGGAAATACAAAAAGTAAAATCACAGATTTTGTAGATACAGTAGTTCCTCTGTTAGTTGGGGATGAATTAACTCCACCGGAAACAAAAGGATACACTGTTTCTTTGCTTTCAGTTTACTTATGGGCATTAGAATGTGCCAAACTTTTAAATCGTATTAATCAAGATCAATATAATAAGATGCTGGAAGATGTAAAAGATTTAATCGACCATTTTGATTTGGTTTTAACTGAAAGCGAGGAATGGTATGATCGCAATAAAGCAACTATCGTAAATAGTGATCGTATTTATATTTTAGGGTATGGTATTGATTATGGAACTGTATTAGAAGCGCAGTTGAAAATTGGAGAAATGTTACGATTACCTTCTTTAGGATATGAAATAGAAGAGTATTCACATGGTCCGACCATGGCTTTGAACAATAAACAGACAATATTTATTATTGGTTCTGAAGAGGTAGAGTTTGAGCGAATGCTTACTTTTGCGAAGGCTTTCCGTAATTACAGTGATCGCGTCCATATTATTACTTGTAAAGATATTCAAGCAGATGATAGAGATCTGGTTTATAGTTATAAGACAAGTAAATTATTGGCACCGCTTATGTATACAGTTCCATTTCAGTTTGTAGCAGCTAAAGGGGCCAAAGATATTGGTATTGATACAGGAATCAACCCATTTGAAATTCCATTGGCTCATTATGAATCATGAAAATAAAAGCAGTAATTTTTGATATGGATGGTGTTTTGGTTGATAGTGAAATAACATATATTCATTTATGGCAAACTTTTCTTGCAGAAAATGGAGTATCCGTGTCTATCGCGGATCTTCGTTTTTTAGCCGGTAGTTCCCGAGAAATTGAAAATCAATTTTTAAGCAAAATGCTGCATTTGTCTGTTAGAGAAGTAGAAAAAAAGAAAAAAGATTTTTATCAAAAACATCCTATCAATTACAAAAATATTCAAAAACCTTTTTCAAGACAGTTATTGTCATTTTTAAAAGAAAAGGAAATTAAAATTGCACTTGCTTCATCCTCTCCAATGGAGAATATTGAGGAAGTATTACTTCAGTGCGATATATATGATTTCTTTTCTTTCTTAGTTAGTGGGGAACAATTTGAAAAAACAAAACCAGATCCACAAATATATGAATATACAGTACAACAATTAGGCTTAGAAAAAGAGGAAATCTTGGTAATAGAAGATTCTGAATACGGCATTACATCTGCAACATCTGCGGGGTTAACCGTTATTGCTTTATTAGATCCGATTTTACAATTTAATGTATCTAAAGCTACTTATCAGATCAAGACTTTAAAAGATGCAATAAATATTATTGAAAGGAGAAATCAACTATGACAGGTATTATCGTTTGCGGACACGGTCATTTTGCTAAGGGTTTAACAAGTGCATTACACTTGATTATGGGGGAACAAGATAATTATATTGCGGTTGATTTTCCATCTGGGGACACTAAGACAGAATTGGAAAAAAACATTTATCGAGCTGTTGCGCAATTAAGCCGTTCAGAAAATATTTTGATTATGTGCGATTTACTTAGTGGATCTCCATTTAATACAGCTATTATGTTAGCAATGAAAAATCCAAATATTCATGTTATTTATGGAACGAATTTAGGTATGTTAATAGAGACAGTTTTAAAAAGGAACAATCAAGCTTCTATTGAAGAACTAATTGATACCGCCATCTCGACTGGAAAGCAACAAATAGGAATTTTTGAGGTTCCAGAAGATACTGAAGAAGATTCATTTGATGAATAAAGGTTATCTTTATGCTTTTCTAACAGCGTTATGCTGGAGTACATCAGGTCTATTTGTTAAATTCATTCATCAGTCTGCTTTTATCATTGGCGGAGTCACAGCGTTGATTGCATTCATTATTAATTTTTTTTATTATCGTAAACCACTTGAATGGAATTTATTTTCAATTATTGTAGGTATTTGTCAATTTATTATGCATATTACATTTACATTTGCAAATCAATTGACCAGTGTGGGGAATGCAATTATTTTACAATACAGTTCTATGATATTTGTTCTTGTTTATGAAGCAATTGACAAACGGAAATTTCCTAAATTTTATCAAATTGTTGTAATTATTATTGCTGTTCTAGGTATGGTTATTTTCTTTTGGGATGGATTTGCATCTAATAATCTTTTAGGAAATATATTAGCTATTATCTCAGGTGCTTTTTTTGGATTGCAATTTTATTTGAATACAAAACCTCAGGCTATTCCTGTTACTTCTATAAAAGTTCAATATATTTTGTCAATTGCTGTGATGGTTCTTTATGTCTTATATACGAAAGAGATTTCAATAAATACGACGGATGCTCTTTTTTTGGCTTTTTCTGGTGTCATCCAAACAGCGTTAGCGGGAATCCTTTTTGCACAGTGTATAGTTCGAATCTCAGCTTTTAATGCAAATATTATTTGTATGAGTGAAATTTTTTTAGCACCTTTATGGGCTTTGCTTTTTTTAGGAGAGAGATTGTCTTTTGGATCAATGATAGGGAGTCTATTAATGATTACCGCTTTGATAATCAATATCATCATTGATTATCATTTAAAAGAAATTAAGGAAGGTAAATAAGTGTGAATAAAACTGTAAAAAAAAGCCGACTTAAAAATAAGTAGTAAAAATATCAAAAAAATTTATAAGTTGATTTGAATAGAAGATATATCAATGCCGGATTGTTTCAAAAAGTTTAATGCTTCTTCAACTGTTAGTGATTGTTTGGTATCGGATCGTGGATTCATGAAGGATTCATAATCCGTTGGTTGAAATACTTCGGCTGTTAGGATCATGTGATAGATACTGACCAACATCATGCGTGCGATCGTAATGATGGCTTTCTTGTGACCACGTCGTTTCTTGATATTGGAATACTTTCTTCCAAAATAAGATGTCTTATCTTTGATGGTCGATAAAGCACATTGGACAAGCAGTGGTTTGAGATATTGTCCAGCTTTGGAGATACGAACTGACTTTTTCTTGCCGGCACTTTCGTTGTTGGCAGGAGAAAGTCCAGCCCAACTGACAAGTTGTTTGTCGGATTCAAACTGAGACATATCGATTCCTATTTCAGAGATGATCAGAATGGCCGATAAGGAACTGATTCCTTTTATTTGTGTGATATGCTGGAAAGATTCGCGTAAAGGATAAACCCGCTTGACCAATTCTGCTTCACATGAATTGATGAGTTGATCCAAGTACTCCATATGATTCAATGATTTTTCCATCTTGAATCGTTGATCCGCTTCGATGTGATAGCCGTGAAGGGAGTCTAGTATCTTATCTTTGTTCTTACAATTTTTGTGAATGAGTTTTAAGATCTTGTCATCATCAATCACGTTTGGCTTCATGACTTCTTTCATGATATTGGAAGCTGTCTTGCCAAAAGGATTGGAGACAACAGAAGCTAATCCGATATTGGAAACGGTCATACAGTTCTGATAACGATTCCGTTCTGAAGAACGCATGCAGACCAGCTTGTATCGGTAACGGGCGATCTCACGCAGTTCTCGGATTTCTTTTGGAGGGATAAACGAGAATTTGATCAGATCATGTTTGAAGAGATCACAGATCCATTTGGAATCTTTCTTATCAGTTTTTTTGCCTTTGATGGCTTTGACATACTTGGGATGAGTTAAATGGACATTGATCTCACCTTCAAGAATGTTGAAGATAGGGATCCAGTATTTACCGGTAGATTCCATGCAGATATCACAACAGTGATAAGAATTCAGCCAATCCTTTAAACGATATAGGTCCGAGTTTAAAGTGGAAAAAGATTGTTGGAAATATTCTGTGATGTTCGACTGTCTATCGGTGATACCGATAGTAGCGACGACCAGATCTTTGTGAACATCCATGCCACAGCAGTTGAAACGAATGATTTTCATTGCCATATAAAAAAGCTCCTTTCATACAAAAGGAGAGGTGGCATTGACTGTCATCAAAGCAAATCGACAACAGTTGATTGAACAATCATAAGTGTCCAGGCTCAAAGTCCTACTTATTTGTGCTTGATATGATGACGGCAACTTATAAAAATACAGGATATTCAATTGAGTAGAATTCCTACTCACCTCCACGTGCTCTGTAGTATACCACCTCTCTTATAGGGTAACACGAAAATAAAGCATGTGGGATTTATTGATGAAATATTTGTGTCCTCGCGACTTTAGGCGCGGGGAAATGGAGGAAAAATGTTTAACAGTATCATGTGGAAGTACATAGAAGAAGAACCATGTGTCCTATCTTCTATATTAAATAACAAAGAAATTTTAAATCAAATAAAGCAATTTTCAGAGATAGATGCATTATATATCGTTGCTCATGGAAGTTCATATAATGCAGCTTATTGTACTGCTCCGTTTATCAGACATCTTGCGGATATCCGTGTATATACTTTTACTCCTTCTGAATTTATTTATGGAACACAGGCGTTTAATAATGAAGATGATACACGTACACTTGTTTTGGGAATATCGCAAACTGGTACAAGCAGTGGAGTTATAAAAGCGTTGAATAAAGCAAAAGAGTTTAATTTCAAAATCTGCTCATTAACTGCAAAAATATCATCTCCAATTGAGAAATTAGCAGATTATTCTATCTCATTAAATTGTGGTAATGAAGAGAGCAATGCAAAAACAAAAGGATATAGTTCAACTTTATTGTGTTTATTGCAATTTGCTTATGCATTGGGGTTATGCAAAAAAAAGATAACGAAAGAGCTTTATGATGAATTTGTGCAGGAATGTTTAGAAGAAATTCAATCATTGTCTAATCTTGAAAAAAGAATTGTTCTTTGGTGTAAAGATAATCAATACGGAAAGAATATGTCCCATGTTTATGTTATAGGAAATGGTGTTCATTTGGGAACAGCTATGGAAGGCATGTTAAAAATTATGGAAACAATGTGTATTCCTTCCATGTATTCTAATGTAATGGAATTTTCTCATGGTATGCATAGATCATTAAAACCAAACTCATTTGTAATTTTAATCAAAACTTATGAAGATAGTGATGAGATGACCAAAACATATGATTATTTGGAAAACAAAAATATTAACACATTACTTATTGACCTTACTTCATCAAATGACAAAGATAATGTTATCTCTGTTCCTATATATAAAACAACATATTCTCTTTTAAGTGTAAGTTTGGTCATTCAATCAATTGCTGCTTTTGTACCTGAACTAAATGGTTTTGATCCAAATCGTAATTCAAACGACGATTATACTGTCTGTATGGAAACACGAGTTAATTAAATAACTTGTACTTGAATTAAAATAAAAAATAAGAAACTCCATTGAAGCGTCTATTGTTAATTGAATAAACTTGCATTATTTGAAAAGTATCTTGCAACAAATTTGTTGATCTGATGTCGTCTTATATAGGAGAAGATAGTTTTAATTGAAGTTCATTGGTTGGTTTAAACTAATTTAGAAACTTGTGCATAGAATGTATATTTTAAAACTTGCCTCGTTCAGTTTCTTGTTTCACACATAAAAGCACAGTGCTATACTAAGATCATGAAGAGGGGGCTAATGATATGTTAAATACTTTCAAACACTATGTATCTATGCTTTTGGATGTTCTTGCAGCTTGTCTTATGCCATTGATACCTATGTTAATTGCGGCTTCCATGTTCAAAACCTTGGCCGCAATTCTAGGACCAGACATGTTAAAGTATGACCTTACAAGTAAGCCTCCTGGAACGATAGAGTTCGAGTAGTTGCAAAGGAAATAACACAATAAATGAATAAGAATGTTTAGCGATGACGCTTATTCCAATTTATATCAATCGCAGGCGAGCAAATAACTGTTCGCCTTTTTTATTTTGTAAAGGAGGAACACTTATGAATAATCCATATACCATCGAAAAAGTTGTTTTAGAGATCTTAAAAGCAAATGAAGAAGCAAAGAATGATGATATGAAACTTTATTTGCTTGTTTGTGAAGCAGTGAATCCTTATCCAACTTGTGATCGGGATATTGGCTCATTCTCTTTTTCTTCAGTGATGAATCACTATAGAGAATTAAGGTTGCCACATTTTGAAAGCGTAAGAAGATCAAGAGCGAAGATTCAGGCAGAGATTCCTGAGCTTGCAGGTGATTGAAGCTGCCGTCAAAGAAGAAAGGAACTGGAAATACTCTATCGTAGTTATGCACTTAACAAGGAGGAATAAACTATGCCTAGCGAATTCACGATGCAACAGAAAATAAAGGTCATCACTAAACTTACAGAATCTGGTTATGACACAGAAAAGAAACTTCAAAAGCTAGAGATGGAGAATATTCTACAAATCAAAGGAATCACGATTCCTGAGATGAGCATCATCTTGGCTCTACAAAAGAGTACAAAAAGCGGAAAGCCATACTCCTACTTATGTGGTGGCGATGATGAAGTAGATAAACAAGGTGAAAATAATGGCTAGGAAATATGAGCTTATCACCGATCTTTATTATCAAACGATTAACGAAGTAAGTGAAAACGCTGATAGCTGGAAATCCTTCTTAAAAACGGCAGGAAGAAATTTTCGCCTTCGTTTTGATGAACAGATACTTATCTATGCTCAAAGGCCAGATGCTATTGCTGTTTTAGAAATCGAGAAATGGAACAATCGTTTTGGAAGATGGGTCAATAAAGGTGCTAAAGGTATCGGAAACAAAAGCTTTTGATATGGAAGGGGCTCTCAAACAAGTACAAAAGCTCATTGATGGAGGAATGAAAACCAAAGAAGCCATCAAACGGGTAGCCCAGGAAATGAATGGTTCTAAAAATGAGCTGTATGATGCTTATCATAAACACATTTGATCTTGCGAAAGCAGGATCTTTTTTTTGAGATGGAAAAATGCAGTTTTGGATCTATTTTTGTTCCTGATCCTTTCAATATTCGATAAAAAGCAGGTATAATTATTTTAAGGTGTGATCATGAAGAAATTGTATAAATATCTATTAGATGCAGTGGTGGTTTCCACGGTACTTGCCTGCAGTGCATGTGCAAGTATGCCGGTTGCAGATCCTGAGGTAGAAGGGGATCAGCCGGAAACGCTAGAAAAAATTACTATACCTGCTTCGATATTTGAGTTCGCAAATTCTGATATCGAGGATAATTTTGAAGAGTTCAGTGATTATTGTTATAGCGTAGAGCGGGATGGAAACGATCTGATCCTTGGAGTTACGCCGCCGCAAAAAGAAGAACTTATAGAAATGTATGCAGCTTCCATTGACGATGTGCTTGAAACAATGACAGAAGAAGAACCAGGATACTATGTGGAGACCGATAAGGATCACAGCCGGTTCGTATATCATTACGATGAAAAAATTGATAATGTTCTGCAGGCGAGAATGCTGTTGACAATTACGACTTCGGACGTTTTGATCGGAATCTTAGAGACTAAAGATCCAAACTGGAATGTACAGGCCAGGATCGTGAATTGTCATACCGGACTGGCTGTCGGGGAAACCACATTTCCGCAGGGGAGCATTACTTTTGGACCAGATGAATGGAAGGCCAGTTACGATAACGGCGCATGGCTCAAAACAAAACAAGAAGAAGTTATGGCTATGACAGGTCTTGGCGGCACGGCTTATGAGGAATTGACGGATACCCAGAAAGGAGTTGTCACCTCTGTTGGGCAGATGATGGATTGGATCGAAGGAAAATATGGACAAAAATTCCATTACATATCCTATGTGCCAGGCGATGCACTTGAGCAGGAGCATCTGAAAGTCTATCCGGAACAGGGAGATGAATCGGATGTTGTAACCGTGTATCGCACTTATGAAAACGGACGTTACCAGTATGAAGACGATTACGGATCCATTTTGGTACGGCCTTCGTATGAAGAACAGATTCTTACATTCGCAAAAGAGTACTTGCCTTTAGAAGGAATAAAGATCTATACAGAAGTAAAGGGTGGTACAAGCAATGTGCCTAAAGAAGGTTCTATTTTGAATACTGTTTCGGCTGCGACATATATTTTTATGAATGAAGACTTGTGTTTTCAACAGTACGAAGCATTTCTAAAGGCAGTGCCGGATTGGCTTACAGAGAACTGCCAGGGTGTGCCGGCCGGGATCTATGTACGGATGGCAAATTCTGAAGATTGGAAGCAGATCGACAGATCGAATTATGAAGATAAGCTTCGGGAAGATATCTATACCAAAGAAGCAGAGTGTGCGATCTCCGGCAGCGGGAAAGTGACAGTGAATTAGTCAAGGGGAAAATGTTATGAGGAAGATTCTATTGTTTATGGTATGTTGCACTTTAGTGTGTGGCCTGAATGGATGCACTTTCTTCGGGAGCGGATCATCCAATGAATTTCGTTCAGATGAAGAATTGGCTGATGAAATGATAGAAAAAATTATTGCTTGCGTAGAAAAGGAAGATGCAGAGGGTCTGACAGAATTATTTTCGCCATATGCCAAGGATAGTACATTAAATTTAGAGGAACAGGAAGAAGACTTCATAGATTTTTTTCAAGGCGAATGTGAAAGCTGGAAAGGAAATGCAAGTTCTCAGGAAAAAAGTGAACACGAAAAGACGATCTGGCGAAAACTGAGAGGGCATTATTCAATCATCACGGATGAAGCGCAGTATGAAATAGCCTATACTTATATTCCTTTTCACAGAGAAGAACCGGATAAAGAAGGACTTACCGCAATAGAGATCACTACGGAAGAAAACTTTGACAAGGAGGATTTTCTCTGGAGTTTGGACCAGCGACCAGGAATCTATGTGACTGAAGAGGGAGAAGAGGATCTCTCAAGACAGAAGCAGATCACTCCCGAAGAACTGATCCAGGCAGCAGATCTTACAAAAGAACAGTATAGCGGCGTTGATCTCGAACAGTTTATTGAAGATTTCTCTGTGACGAAAGAAGATGTGAATACACTCAATATACCTTTGCTTCTGAAAGAATACGAACCAGATTACAAGGGCCGAGTGATCGATGTGAGTTATCTTCTTGAAGACGATATAGAAAGCCGTACATCGGATTTTACTCGTGATGCAATTGCGATCGCTTTCATGGAAAACAAGAATACAAGTACAGAATGTGTCTATTATGATTTGTTACAGGATAGACGATATCAAACATCCGATGCGTATCTCTTTGACAATCTGTATCAGACACAGGCAGGATATTATAGTAATGGACAACAAATTTTGCAGGGACTGGATAAGTACAAAGTTTTCACTTGGGAATCCAAAACGGATGAAGAAGAAATCACAGATCCTCAATCCATGGTACTGGCAATAGAATATGCAGACGGAACCGTGTTCCGTATAGAAGCATCGGGTTTACTCTCTCAGGTGCTGCCAGGGGCGTATAAGGAAGTAAGAGAAATGCTTTTGTCAGGAGAATACAACAAAAGCTAGAGAAATATCTAAGGAGAAAAACAACGTGAACAAAGTATTTGAAGATGATTTTCTGGATGTACAGTCACGAATCATTGCACTGTGTGTCGAATTCGCGGATAACAAGGCCGATAAGGTTTATGCCTATGGTTCCATTGAAGAAAACAGTATTTCTTTTAATGCATTTTTCAACATTGGCGGCCAAATCAAAACGACCAATAATGTAGTAACCGATACAGACACAATATGGGATTTTCTGGATTTAGGGGAATCGGATCTTGAGAAGATAAAAGAAATATGCATCCACTATGGAAAACCTGTTCCTACAGAATTAAAAATGATATATGACTGTAAAACCGGTCAAATAGACACAAAATATCAATATAACAGTATCTGTTCTGCAAAGACAGGGATCGATTCCAGTGAGATTTTTTTGAAGTGGTTAGATGAGGTGCGCAATGGAAGAGATAAAACAACATTGTGAGAAGGTGATCCAGATGCTTCGCTTGGATTATCCTGCGCAGTTACAATATCCGGGAAGCATCAAAAAAATATATGATGTTATGTTGCAGATCCTATCTTGCGATGAACTTCCTGATGTTGACTGGGTAGGCATGGTGCGCTGTTTTGTCGATGAAACTACGGATTATCAAAATCCGGTCCTCTTTGAGATCGATAAAATTGCGAAGCTGTCAAAGGAAAAATAATGAAGCAGTTGAGAAAAACAGAATGGCAAAAAGGATATCTCATTAAGAAAAACCTGGCTCTGTGTGCGTGGGTATTGATGTTGCTCGCAGGCTTTGCCGGAATATTGTCGCACCCGGAGAATATTCCATCGCTGGTGGCGTGTGTCCTTGCCTTGGCGGGTGCAGGCCTAACATTGCCGCGCCTGATCAGATATTGCAGAAAAACATACCATAGTATGCCCGCTTTGAACAGGCGGCTTACAAAAGAAGAGCAGGAAGAGCTGGTCGAACACGTTGAAATAAGAGAATGCTTACGTAATAATGGCTAAATCGATATATGCAGCCTGGAAAACATAGATGGACTGCAGCGTATGAACGAGCTCATTGACCAGCTCCAGAAAAAAGGGGCGGAAATTGTACTGTACGAGGATGACAGAGTTGTAGAAACTGAATTCCTAAAAAATGTCATTGAAGCACACTTTGATTCAGAAAGGTATCTGCAGGAAAAGGACGATAAAGTTTTTGAGCAAGATTAGTGATTTGAGGAGGAAGATTTATGAGGATCACAAACATTTTTGATGCCGTAAGAGATGGAACTTACTTTGACTTTATGGATTTTTATTCCGGAAATCCGAATTTGTTCAATAAGTATGCAGGGATGAGTCTGCTTCAATTGTCTGTTGTCAATGACCGTTATCCAGATGAAAAAATAAAGATCCTTCGTTTTTTGATTTCTGAGGGAGCGGATGTTAACTTTCTGAGTCCAAAAGATCAAAGAAATGCGCTGCATATATTTTATTTTTCTGTTTTAAGACCTGAGCCTCAGTACATGTTAAAAATAACGCAGCTTCTGATTGCGGCTGGAGTGGATATCAATAAAAAAGATAAATATGGCGCGATACCGCTACAGTATGCGATTACCGCTGTGAAACTGCCGACGAAGACAATCATGCCGGTATATCAATATTTGATGGATCGAGGATCAAATATTTGTGAAAAAGATAACTTTGGCAAAACTTGCCTTGATTATGCTGAAGAATTTTCATGGAGAAATGATTTGATCCATTTGTTGGAAGGGAACAATATATTCTAAATATGAAAAGGTTAAAAAAACAGGAAATCATTTTTTTTGTTCTTGTATTGGTAGTCATAGCCGCTGGTCTGCTTCTGCCCAAAACAGGAGAACTGGTACTGCTGGATGAATTTTGTGATCTATCAGTTATATGGATCGTTTGTGCTTATCTGGTCATCCGGGTGGTGCGAAACAGGACTTTGCTGTCGGCTTCCAGAAAGGCTCTGGGAGCAGGCGTTGTTATCGTGTGTTTTGCTTTAGCGCTCTGGTTTTCTAAGGATCTGGTGCTTGATTTGTCGTCAGGTTCGCAAACGGGTGAATTAAAGGATATACAAGTCAGCGAATCTTTGGCACATACGGGAATTTTTTCGCACCATTATTATCTGACTGGTTCTGATAATGAGGATGAAATTCTTCGATTAGAGATTTCGGGCGAAGACTATGGCAGGCTGCAACAGGGTCAAACCGTAAGGGTCGAGTACTATAAACATACGGGGCGGATCGTGAAGGTGGATTGAAAAGAAGTAGATTTATTTTTGGTTTTATGCTAAATTTTTTTTCCTAAAGAAATAAAAGCGACAAATTGAAATGAGGAATGGAAATGAAAAAGAAGATTTCACGTGACGATTTGTTCTATTACGATTTTGGAGAAAGAGAAGGATCGATTCAATCTGGAGTGCGTCCGGTATTGGTTGTCCAAGCTAATGAGTTTAATACCAACGCTCCAACTATTATCGTTGCTTCGCTTACTACAGTATTAAAGAAAAGATACTTACCGTCGCACATAATATTAGGTAAGGAATTTGGCTTAAAGAAACCGTCAATGGTATTGCTTGAACAGATCCAGACAATCACAATAGGTTTCGCTCAAAAACAATTGCGTTTAGAGTATCACCTGAAGAAGATGAACAAATAAATATTGCTGTGTCTTTAACAGGATTATCTAAACAAGATTTTATTACCAGTAAACTATTGGATAGAACGATCAATGTACAATCTAATTGTAAAGTTCATAGAGCTGTATTTGATCGGCTTGGTGAAGTTCTCGATGAATTAAAAAGGCTGGAACCATCAGACGATATAGATGATGAATTAATGGATAATATATCGCTTATATTGACAGTAGCTAATGGGCTTTATAATCCAGAAAATCATATTGAAAGTGAGTAAACCTTTATAGGATTGCTATTTGGATTTATAGAATTGCCATTTGGCTACAAACTTTAAAGGTATTTTGTTGTTTGCTATAATTAGTTTAAAATGTGGAGCGATTAATTTATTTATGTGAGGAGGGCCGACTTGCAATATAAGGTATATGGAAAACAAAACCAAGATGTGATTGTTCTTCTGCACGGTGGAGGCTTATCGTGGTGGAATTATCGAGAAATCTCTGAATTACTTCAAAATGATTTACAGATAATTATCCCAATACTAGACGGACACACAGGCAGCGATAAAGATTTTACTTCAATTAAAGACAATGCCGACGAAATCATTTCTTTCATTGATAGGAATTTTGGTGGCTCGGTATTATTGATTGGCGGGTTATCTCTTGGTGGGCAAATACTAGTTGAAATGTTATCTCAGCGAAAAAACATCTGTCGTTATGCAATTGTAGAAAGCGCATCAGTTATTCCGTCTAAACTAACTTATTCTCTGATACGACCAACATTTGGAACGTGTTATGGACTGATCAAACAAAAGTGGTTTTCTAAATTACAATTTCGTTCGCTTAGAATAAAACCAGAACTGTTCGATGACTATTATCAAGACACTTGTGGTATCACAAAGCAAAATATGATTGCTTTCTTACAAGAAAGTTCTATGTATTCTATGAAAAAAACTCTTGGTGAGTGTACAGCGAAGGTTCATCTGTTTGTTGGAGAGCGGGAAAATAAACGTATCTTATTTTCTGCAAAAAAGATCAGAGAAGTGATCAAAAATTGTGATTTACACATACTCCCGTCTATGTATCACGGTGAATTTTCTATTAACCAGGCTGATCGTTATGCAAAAGAGTTATATGACATTATAAAATTGCATTGATTTTCTGGTTTTCGATTAAAGTACGGTTAAACAGTACTTTCAAGAAAGAATTATTTAGTACCCTAATGGAAGCTGCTAGCCATCAGGAACTATTCCAAACGAACAGTTGCAACGATTTTTGCAGCAAAAAATAGGATAGGCAAAATAAGATATAGATAATATGGATGAAACAAGCCAAAATAGATATCATTTAGATAATAAATATGAGAAATGATAATACAAATAAGGAGTTCGAATAGTAAATAAGAAAAAAGTCGTTTAACGTTGCCAAAATTGAAAAAATGATAAAATCGGTAACGTTAAATGGCTTTTTGTCTTTGACTAAAAACCCAAAAGAGACATAATCTATTTTGTTACTTTAACAAATAGAAATTTTTTTAGAGAATGACTAAATAAATGATCCAATATTTATGATTTATGATAAGCAAAGGATATATTCAAATTTTACTATATAAATTTACCCATATTTAGTGCAGAAAAACCAAATTTTTCTACTCATTCTGTCCAACTCGGCTAACTGTAATATACTTCTCATTCATCCTGGATTATTGTTTTTTCTTAATTTTTCAGTGTCATTCAATTGAAGTCGGTTTTACAGTATTTCTTGGAGTCATTATTTTTCATAAACATTGGATAAAAGTTAATAAGCCTCTAGACAAGATGCTTTTTCAATTTAACAAATAAAAAATCCAATTATATGAAAAAACTATTCAATTATATGATTATAATTGATATAATTTTATTGTCGAAAGGAAAATCAATATGCAAGTAAGTTATAATAATTTATTCAAAAAATTAATTGATAAAGGTTTGAAAAAGACGGAATTTGCAAAAGAAGCTGGAATTTCTTCTGGGACTTTAGCAAAGTTGTCAAAAAATGAGACTATTTCGATGGAAAATTTATTAAAGATTTATAAGTTTTTAGGTTGTAATAGTTTTGATGAAATCATAGAAGTTGTTGATTGATTTTCTTTTTTGAGCTGAGGCTCATTTCGGTATGGAATCATGATCTATCGTTTGATAGTGTTCAAGGCAAAGCTTAGATTCCAAAAAAATAAGTGAGAAGTGTAAACTAGGAGGACTTTATGAACAAAACAATATGTGAGTTATTTGCCGGTGTAGGAGGATTTAGATTAGGTTTTGAAAGAGCCGATTCTGGATGGAAAACTACATGGTTTTCACAATGGGAACCAGGGGCGAGAACACAATGGGCAAATCAGTGCTATGTGCAACATTTTGGAGATTCACCAGATATAAATGGGGAATTTCATACTTGTGAAGATATTTCTACTGTAGATAAAAATGCTATTCCAGATCATACCCTTTTGGTTGGTGGATTTCCTTGCCAAGATTATTCAGTAGCTCAATCGTTATCTAGTTCAAAAGGTATCGAAGGAAAAAAAGGAGTTCTATGGTGGCAAATTAGAGATACCATCGAAGCAAAGAGACCAGCATTTTGTATTTTTGAAAATGTTGATAGATTATTAAAATCTCCAGCAAAGCAACGTGGGAGAGATTTTGGTATCATCTTAAGTTGTTTGAATACCTTAGGATATTCTGCTGAGTGGAGAGTGATAAATGCTGCTGAATATGGTGCGGCACAACGCAGAAGAAGAGTATTTATCTTTGCATATAGAAATGATACGGTTTATGCTGATTCAGTAAAAGAAATGGACGAATTATCACTGATCAATTCAGATGGATTCATGGCGAAATCATTTCCGATTGAACAAGTAGAAAATTGTTTTGAAGGAACTTTGATGAATGATTTATTAGAAATGACAGATAAATTTTCATTTGATTTTAAATCAGCAGGATTGATGAGAAACGGAAAAATATATACAAATAATGTCGTTCCAGTAATGGAGACACCTATACTATTGGGAGATATCTTACAGTCTAATGTTGACGAAAGTTTTTATATAACAAACGAAAAAATGAGCAAATGGACTTATTTGAAAGGTGCGAAAAAAATAAATCGTGTATCTAAGACAGGGCATGAGTATGTCTTTTCAGAGGGTCCTATTGCTTTTCCGGATTCATGGGATAAACCAGGTAGAACCATGCTTACTAGCGAATCTACTTTGAATAGAAGCACACATGTCGTTTCAGATCCTGGAACAGGAAGATTGAGAACATTGACTCCAATCGAAGCAGAACGTTTGCAAGGTTTCGATGACGATTGGACTAATAGTGGAATGCCTAATAGGATGAGATTCTTTTGCATGGGGAATGCATTGGTAGTACCAATGATCACAAGAATGGCAAAAGTTTTGGATAAAATAATCGATAAAGAACAATGATCTTATGTCTTAGGCATAAGATTTTTGTGCATATAGGGAAAGAGGGTGATAGATATGAAGTTATTTGATTATGATGATACAGATATCAATAGTATTTATTCATATGCAAAAAAATTGGAAGGGATGACCTTTCATGAGGTATTGGATGAATATGAAAGAAGTCCGATAAAAAGTTATGGAGGGAAATTATATGAGGCATATGCCAATTTTGAAAATATGGTAGTAAGAGAAAAAACAGTAGAATATGGTTTTGGGGCATCTTTGAACGACAAAGCGAAAGGTCAATTGGGTAATTTTATAGAAAAATACTATTTTGGTTATGATCCAAATGGTAATCAAGAAGCGGATTTTAATAAGATAGGATTAGAATTAAAACAAACACCTATTGATAAGACGAAAAAAGGTGAATATAGAGCAGGGGAAAGATTGTCCATAACAAATATTTCTTACAATGAACCTGTAGAAGAAGATTTCTATAAAAGCCATGTATGGGGAAAAATTAAATGTATCCTTTTGATTCATTATTTGAGGGACAAGTCCATAGAACGTTTGGATTATGTCATTAAATTTGTAAATTTATTTAGTCCGCCTAAGGATGATCTTAAGATAATCATCGATGACTATAATCAAATCAATGAAAAAATCAAACAAGGAAAAGCTCATGAATTAAGCGAAGGAGATACGATGTATCTGGGAGCTTGTACGAAAGGTGCAACTGCCAAAAAAAGCATGAGGCCGCAATATTATGGTGATCATACTTTGGCTAAGAAAAGAAATTATTGTTTCAAAGTATCTTACATGAATTATGTTTTGAAAAATTATATCCTTCAAAAAAATGTGCCATGTGAATCAATAATAAAAGAAGACATCAAAACAAGTTTTCAAGAGCATGTTGTATCTTTGATAAATAAGCATATTGGTATGACAGATAAAGAGTTATGTGAAATGTATGATCGTCCTTATAACAATAACAAAGCGCAATGGAATGATCTTGCATTCCGAATGTTAGGAATCAAAGGTAATCATGCTGCAGAATTTCAAAAAGCAAATATCGTAGTTAAGACCATAAGAATAGAAGAAAATGGAAAGAATAGAGAAAACATGTCTTTTGCACCATTCAAATTCAAAGAACTTGTACAAGAAGAATGGGAAGATTCTACAGTATTCAATTATTTTGATACAACGCAATTCTTGTTTGTCGTTTTTCAAAAAGTTAGTGATGCTTATGTACTACAGAAAGCAAAATTATGGCACATGCCTTACTATGATTTGAATGAGATTGTGAAAAGTGAATGGCAAAATTATAAAAATATAATCAAAAATGGAGTAATTTTTGAAAAGGTTAAAAATCTAGATGGTGAATTAGAAGTTAAGAATAACTTACCTGGAATGAAAGATACTGAAATCATACATATACGTCCTCATGCCCAGAAATCCGCTTATAAGTTAAATGATGGATTTTTAAAAGGTAATGTTGAAAGAGATGCGGATGAATTACCAAATGGAGAATGGATGACAAGACAAAGTTTTTGGTTGAATAGAAGATATGTTTTATCACAATTAAAATAAAATGAGAAGAGGTGTGATAATGGAAGTTAGGTTTGAAGATTTAGAAAATTCAGATTTAATTGTTGACTGTATATATAAAGGAGGAACTATCCCCAATATTTCTTCGGAACCTTTTCATAAATTGATACCAGGATGTGAAAATTCAGGAGGATTTCGCAAAAAATTAAGAGAAGATGGCTCTAAAAAATATGCGTATATAGTACTGTACACTTCTATGGAAGAATTGGAATGGCCTGATTTTTTAGAAGAAGAGACAGGTATTTTTAGATATTATGGTGATAACCGTCAACCGGGAAGAACATTAACGGATACAAAAAAGAAAGGTAATTTAATTCTAGAGCAAGCATTTGAATTGTTGAATAACGGGAAGAATTTGAAAGATATGCCACCATTTTTTGTGTTTAAGAAAACAGGCGAAGGTAGAGATGTGCAATTTTTAGGATTGGCTGCTCCAGGTAATCCTAAAATTTCTCCAGACAAAGATTTGATTGCATTTTGGCGAACAATCAAAGATAAGAGATTTCAAAACTATGAAGCATATTTCACAATTTTAAATACTGGGAAATCACCAATTTCAAAAAAATGGATTAATTCATTGATTTATGATCATGAAAATAATTTAGATTATGCCCCTGATGCCTGGAAAAAATTTATACAGGAAGGTCGTAATGGTATAGAAGCTTTAAAAGCGCCTAGGATGTTTAAACTACCTAGCAAATATGATCAATTAGGGTCTTCAAATGAAGAAGGAAGGCAATGTTTAGAAATTATTCGAAAACATTACGAAAGCTTTCCACAAGGATTTGAAAATTGTGCGACAAAAATAATTAGTCAGATGGATTCGAATTTTATTGATTTTTCTTTAACTAGGCCATGGCGTGATGGAGGAAGGGATGCAATTGGTAGATATTCGATAAAAGCAGGGGGTAAGGTTAATTATCCTTTGATGATTGATTGTGCATTAGAGGCTAAGTGCTATGGAGTCAATAGAGGTGTTGGGGTACGAGAAATGTCTAGGTTGATTTCAAGAATCCGATATAGGCAATTTGGAATAATGATTACTACTGGATATGTCGATGGACAAGCATATTCAGAGGTTGTTGAAGACGGACACCCTATTTTGATAATCACGGCTTCAGATATTGCAGCCATTCTGAAGAGAAATTCAATAACTCCATTAAATATTTCGGAGTGGCTAAATAGTATAGATAAGAGTAACGAATATTATAAAGCATGAAACATAGAGATTTAAAAACAACGCCTGAGATATCAAAGCGTATGAAAGCTTTGAGCCATAAGAAAAGCAAAGTAGAATCTATACTTGCTAAATCTTTATGGCGCAAAGGGTACCGTTATCGATTGAATTATAAGGATTTACCTGGGACTCCGGACATAGCATTAACAAAATACAAGATAGCAATATTTGTTGATGG
>ERZ857882.1515-NODE-1515-length-26916-cov-5.556234_pt1 | contig 26916 bp, 22 predicted proteins | sample MGYA00519697_ERZ857882 | MGnify/ENA primary metagenome ERZ857882 (study PRJEB31778, sample SAMEA3449373) | human gut metagenome | biome: human gut; feature: human-associated habitat; material: faeces | place: United Kingdom | collected 2010/2012 ...
GCTGACCCCCGTGGGGCTGCTGCCGCTGGCCGTCGCCGGCGTGGACATCGCGGCCGAGGTCGGCACCGAGGTCCTGGCGGTGTTCTCCGGAACGGTTGCGGCCGTTTATGAGGACGATGCGCTCGGTCAGGTGGTCACCATCGAGCATACGAACGGCCGGCTGAGCCTCTATGGCAATCTGGACGCGAGCGTTCCGGTGGAGGAGGGGCAGAAGGTGAACGAGGGCGACGTGATCGGACTCGTCGGCAGCACGGCTCTGTCCGAATGCGGCGAAGCGCCCCATCTGCACTTTGGGTTCTTTGTGGACGAGCGTCCCGTCGATCCGGCGGAGCATTGCAGCTTCTAAACGGGAGCTTCTAAACGGGAGCTTCTGACCGGTTCGGAGGGCAAGCGATCATCAACGCAGCGCCCTTAAGGGCGCTGCAGCGCCCGCAAAGTGGGCGCTGCCCAGCCTGTGAAAAAGGCAACAGGCGAACCGCTCCGTCGGTTCGCGCACGAGCATTCAGCAGGAAGAACCATAAAATCCGTCAAAAGCAGCGACCTGTGCGGTGCTTTTGACGCTCTGTATGCAGCCATAGCCTGCCCCAAAATCCCTGAAAGCCGCTGATGGGCGCGAAAGGGCTTTGCAGCCCTTTTTACGGTTCGCTCCACGCCTCCACCCGAATCCAGTAGCCGCCCGTTCTGGCGCGGATATACCGGGTGAAGCCGGTCAGGTGCGCGGGGGGACGCGGGCTGTATGCGCCGGGTACGGCCGTAATGCGCATGCGTTCGCCCGTCGGGCCCCGCCCGCTGTACCAATCGCCGCAGAGATAGGCGGGAACGCCGGGTTTTTGGATGCTGAGAAACTTTGCGCCGGGAAAGATGTTCGGAAACGGATTGGCGATCGGCTCGCTGCGGTTGGCGGGCGGCTCGTTTTCCAGCAGCCGCTCCACTTCGTCGTACCAATCCCCGGCAGCGTCGTTCGTTTCGGCGTGCAGCCTTCGCCCGTTCAAGATGGGCGTGCCCTGCACCGGCGTTGGCCGTTCGCCGAGCGCCGATTGACCGGCCGCATCCGTTTGCTGCGGCGGATGCGTTACGGGTGCGCGCTGCAAAAACGGGTTCGGCGCGGCATCGTCAAACACGGTTTGGCAGATGGCCCCGGCGTTGCTCCGCTCCGGCGAACCAGCGGCCGGCGCGCGCTGCAAGAGCGTCTCCCGCGCTACCCCGTCAAAGTCGTTTGCGCGCTCCGCATCTGCCCGTTCCGATGGATGGATTGTCTGTGCGCTCTGCTGCACGGCGGGCGCGGTACGCTGTTCGCCGTCGGGTTCATAGCGAGCGCCTCTCCGCATCCCGCCGGTCTGTACGGCGGTGGGCACGGCAGGCGGCTCGCGGTGCATCACGGCCGCAAATGCGCGGTCGGCACGCCGAAGCAGCGCCATGAAGGACTCCGTATCGGCCGCCGTCTGTTCGGCAGCGGCTGCGCTGCTTTCGTCTGCTGCGGCGGGTTTCCCGATTGAAAACCCTCGTTTTTCCCGCTGCGGCAAATCCGTTTTTGCCGGCGCCGGTTCCTCCGGTTCCATCTGCGGCGCCGGAGGAATGGTGCTGACGGGGTTCTCCTTTGGCTCGGGATCGGCATTGCCCCGTTCCGTCTCCGTCTGCTGCGGCTTTTGGTGCAGCGGAGCAATCGCCGGCGCGTCGGCCGCCTCCCGTTCCCCGTCCTTGGCCGGTTCAAGCGCCGCCATGGGCGTCGCTGTTTGGGCAGGCTCGCGCACCGCCGCGTGCGTCGGTCTTTCGGCGGGTTCACGCACCGCCATGGGCGTCGCTGTTTCGGCAGGCTCGCGCACCGCCGCGGACGTCTTTTGGGCCGGTTCCAGCGCCTCTCTGTCCGCGTGCGCCGGTCTGCTGCCTGCGCTTTGTGCGGCGGCCGGTACCGCCGTCTGCGGCCGAGCCGCCGTTCCCGCACCCCCCATCGGCGCGGTCTGCGGCCCCTTGTTTGAATGATAGGGCGACGGCGTCAATTCCGGCATCAGCTGCGCGCGAACGCGATCCGGCGTAATCGCCGCGCCGCGTGAAAGCCCCATGCACAGCAGCCGCCCATCCCGGTGCAGCGCGACCGCCAGCACCCGCCCGCTGAATGCGATGCGGCTGCCCGCATTTCCGGCAAACACACCGCCGTCCGTCAGCACGGCGGCCTGTCCGGCCAACGGCTCAAGCAGGCGGATCTCCGCAAACCCGCCCGAGAGCCGCACAAAGCCGCACGGTTTGCCGTCCATGGTTTTCAGGGAGATGAAAGCAAGTTCCGTCATAAAACCTTCTCCTCATAATTTCTCTGTTCTATTGTATAATCGAAGCAGAGCGTGTATGATGAAATAACCATGACTGATTTTGGAAACAGGGGAGGGAATGCTCCATGACGATCTGGATTGCGATGCTGCTTGGGCTGGTGCAGGGGCTCTGCGAGTTTCTGCCGGTGAGCAGCAGCGGACATCTGATTTTATTGCAGCGCCTGTTCGGCGTTGAGGAAAACGCGCTGTTCTTTACGGTGATGCTCCATGTGGCGACGCTGATCGCGGTGCTCATCGTATACCGCCGCATGGTCTGGCGGCTGCTCCGGCATCCATTTCAAAAGACGGTGCTGTACCTGGTCCTCGCGCTCGTGCCGACGGTGCTCGTGGCGCTGCTGTTCAAGAAGGTGCCGCCGTTCGATGCGTTTTACGAAGCGGCGGAGAGCGGCGCCTATCTCGGGGTCTGCTTCCTGTTCACCGGCTGCATTCTGACCGCCAGCGACCTGATTCGCCGCCCGCGCTCGCGCCAGCGTTCGCTGCGGAGTATGCGCGCCGGCGATGCGCTGGCCGTCGGCGGCATGCAGGCCATCGGCGTACTGCCCGGTGTGTCCCGCTCCGGCTCGACGATCGTGGGCGCATTGTTCGCCGGTCTTGACCGCAGGGCGGCGGCGGACTTTTCGTTCCTGCTGTCCATCCCGTCCATCGTGGGCGGCGCGGTGCTCGAGATTCCCGATGCGCTGCGCGAGGGCTTTGGCAATATCGACTGGCTGTGCGTTGCCGCGGGCATGCTCGTAGCGGGCGTGACCGGCTATTTCGCGATCCGGCTGATGCTCGCCGCCATCAAAAAGCGCAGCCTGTGGGGCTTCGCCGTGTATACGGGGCTGCTCGGCGCGGCCATTCTGGTCGATCAGTTCTTTACGCACCGCTTTTTCTGATGAATTCTTCCCCAAATGCAATGTGTTTTTTCGGACGCAAAAGCCGGCACGATTTTGAAATCGTGCCGGCTTTTTGTTCATCGCAGGCAGCGGCGGCAAAGCGGCTGCCCATGCGGGGACGACCCGCAAAAACAGCGCTCCTGTCCCCTGACCTTTGTTCCGCAACCCATTTTTCGTTACGCACAGGGTTCGAGCGAAATCCAGTCCGTGCTTTGGGTGTACTCCTCGACCTCGTGCTGCTCAATGAGCTGCGTCGTGTGAAGCGCGCCGTCCTCGAGCGTCACCCAATCGACCTGCTCCACGCCCATATGCCCGTACTGTACGACCATACCGCCGTCCACATGCGCCCAGAGCCGGCAGTTGCTCCCGGGCGCCGTGCCGATGAGCCGCGCACCGTCTTCTTCGCACGCGTACACGGACAGCATGGCGTCCGCCTCGCAGTTGCCGGAGCGCGTGATGATCTCCGCCACGCCGTCGCCATCCATATCGAGCAGATACCCCTCGTGGATGGGCAGCGACTCCATGGCCAGAAATATGGGAGCGGCGGCCGCATCGACGTCGATCGGTTCCGCCGTGGGTTCGGCGGTCGGATTCGTTGTCGGGTTCACTGTTGGTTCGGCGGTCGGGCTCATTGCCAGCTCGGTTGTCGCCTCCGCCGCCGGCAGCGCGGCCGTGCCCGCTGGATCCGCGTCCGCCCCCGCGTTTCTGCCCGCAGAGGTCGTCGTGCAGGCGCTTGCGAGCGTCAGGCACAGCAGCGCGAGCCCCAGATACAGGCCCTTTGATGTTTTCCTGATGGTATTCATTCGTTTTTCCTCCTGCCCGGATCTCATTTTGATCCGTAACAATAGACGCAAAAACGGGTAAATCGGTTGCAGCACGCCAAAAGAAAAAGCATTGTCAAAACAGCGGCCCGTCAAAATACGCGCTCCCAAAAAGCGCAGCGCCCCGCTCAGCGCATCCAAAGCGGGGCCTGTGAAGCCTTGTTTGACCGCTTGCCGCACGGCGCCAGCCGTCCGCGGCAACCATCCCTCTGAGCGGTCGCCTGCTAGAGGAAATAGACCGAAAGATCGTCCGGAACCAGGATCGTGCCGAGGAACACGCCCGCCGCCTCAGCGGCGTAGCGAACGGCGCGCGTGGAGAGCGTTTCCTCCTCGGTGTGGTAGAGCAGCAGCGTCTTTGCGCCGAGCTGCGCAGCGACGCGCCCGGCGTCCAGCGCGGTGGAATGGTGCTTCTCGTACGGCTTGAACCGCTCGCGGTCTTCGTACAGGCAGAACGCCTCGCTCATCAGCACGTCGCTGTTTTCCGCATATGCGCGGCATTGCGGGTTGAACGGCTCGTCGCCCAGACACGTCAGCCTTTTGCCGGAGGGCAGCAGCGCGGTAAACCCGAACTGGCGCAGCTTCGTGGAAAACAGATCGAAAAACGTGACGTCCATGCCGAGGATGGCGCGCGTTTCTCCGTCCACCACGGTGTGAAAATGCACGCGGCGGTCGAACAGCGCGAGGAATTTTTCCGGCAGCATGAGCGAACAGACCGTTCTCAGCAGCGCGATGCAGTCGCTGTGGCCGTACACGTCCAGATCGCCCGCATATCGATCCGACCGCATGAGCGTGGTGATCTTGCGCAGTACCCAGATCATACCGAGCGCATGATCCGTGTGGCCATGGGTCAAAAACAGCGCGCGAATATCGGCGAACGCCAGGCTGGCCGCCTCGAGCTGGCGAAAGACGCCGTTGCCGCCGCCCGCGTCGACGAGCAGCGCGCCCGCATCGGTTTTGAGCGCAAAGCAGGTGTTGTAGCAGCGCGTTGCCATCGCGTTGCCGGTGCCGAGAATCGTCAGTTGTGTTTCGCCTTGCATGAGAACTTCCTTATCGTCATGGAGAGATTTTCCGTGTTTTGCTTACGGGTACCACGCCAGCGCGGTATAGGGCGCAACGCGCACGCGCACAACGCCGATCACGCCGGCATAGGGGATGCAGCCAACGCCGTCGGTGCGGCTGTCATAGCTGAGCGCGCGGTTGTCGCCCATCACGAACACGCTGCCGTCCGGCACCACGGTCGCCTCCATGTCCCCGATGGCTGCGTCCGGTGCGAGATAGGCGCTCTCATCGAGCAGGCAGCCGTTGATATACACTGCGCCGGCCTTTATATCGACCGTCTCGCCGGGCAGGGCTACGATGCGCTTGAGCATCCGTCCGCCGCCCTGCGGATCGTCAAACAGGATCACATCGCCGCGCTGCGGGGCGGAGAAAAAGCGCGCCGCCCGATCCACGAGCAGCACCTGATCCGCCAGAAACGCGGGCGACATCGTATCGCCGGCCACGCGCACGGGCGTGAGCCACAGGCCGAACAGCGCAAAGATCACGACCGCCGCCACCAGAATGGAGAACATCCAGCCAAGCAGCGCCTGCTTGCGATACACACCCTTTCGGTTTTCCGACCGTCTCGTTTGCTCCATGGTTTCCTTTCGTCATCCAAAACGGGCTGCCGGCAGGCGGCGCCGCTCCGTTTCGGCCTCGTTCACAGGGTGAAGAACACGCGGCCCACGATCTTATGCCGCGGGATCGGGCCGACGGCCGGGTTGCGGCTGTCCTTCGATTCGCCGCGGTTGTCGCCCATCACGAACACCTCGCCGTCGGGCACGGTCACGGGGCCGTAATCGACCGGCATCGTTCCGCTCCAGTAGGCGCTCTCGTCGAGCGGCGCGCCGTTGATGTACACCGCGCCGTCCCGCACGGCGATCGTCTCGCCGCCGAGCGCGATCACGCGCTTGACGCAGCTCTCGGTGTAGCCCGGGTAATAGCAGATGATGACGTCGCCGCGCGCGGGCTCCGAAAACCAGTAGCTGACCTTTTCAACGAGCATGTGCTCGCCGTGCACCAGCGTCGGGTACATCGAATCGCCGTCCACGCGGATGGGCTCCGCGATAAACGCACGGATGCCGAGCGCGAGCACGATGAGCAGCGCGAGCGATAGGGCAAAATCGAGCTGCCGCCAGAACCGGCCGCCCCTGAGCTTTTCCTGTTGCTCCTCGGTCAGGCGCGAAAGATAGCGCATCTCGCGCCGCGTGAACCCCTCGTCGTGCGTCAAATGGTGTCCTTTCCGCCCTCGTCCGGCGCCGCCCGCAGCACGCGCTTACAGTTCTTGACGAACACCGCGCGATCCATCATCACGATCCGGCCGCAGTGGTTGCAGCGGATTTTGACGTCCGCACCGGTACGAATGATCGTCCAGGCGTTTTCGCCGCACGCGTGCGGCTTTTTCATGACGGCGCCGTCGCCGCAGGCAAACGATTCCGTCATGCGTCCGCACCCCCGCCGTCCTGAAAGGCCTCGGTATAGTTGTACACATCGTAGCTGGGCACCGCCGGCGGAATATACGAGAACACGATCTCGAGGAACCGGGCGGGCAGCTCCTCATGGAGCAGGTGCCCGGCGTTTTTCACCATGTAGTAGCGGCCGTTCTGCAAAACGCTCTGAAAATACACGCTGCCGGACGCGGGATGATACCGGTCCTCGCTGCCCCAGACGCAGAGAATCTCGTGATCGCTCTCCCGGAGCGCATCGGCCGTGCCCTTCATGTCGAAGTTGGCCACCGCGTACATGAGCGCTTCGCGGGTAAGTCCGTCCGCAATCGGGCCGTAATACTGCTTGACGTCGCGCTCGGTGACGGCGCTCTTGTCCACCACGCACTCGCTGAGCATACGCCGGATGTCGCCGGCGGAGAACAGATTCCGCGAAAACACCGCGGATACGCTGTTTTTCATCTGGTGGAACAGCTTGGGCATATGCTTGGAGATGCCGCCGGGCGCAATGGCAATGCAGTTGGCAACCATGTCGGGATACAGCGTGAGCAGCCGCATCAGGTAGACCGCGCCGGTGGAGAAGCCGATCATGTGCGCGGACGCCACGCCCTTCTCCTTGAGAAAGCCGCGGATCAGCTCCGCCATCTCGTCCATGGAATAGGCAAAGCGCTCCGGCCGGCTGCTGTAGCCGTGGCCGGGCAGGTCGATGGCCAGCACGCGGTAGTTTTCGCTCAGCTCGGCGAACACGTTCCGCCAGGTGTAGAGCGACTGGCCGATGCCGTGCACGAGCAGCAGCGGCTCGCCCACGCCCGCCTCGAGATAGTGCACGCGGATCTGCTCGGCCGCCTCGCCCGAGCCCTCCCGCACCGGCATGGTAACGGTCACATAATCGCCCACCTGCTCCGAATTGATGAAATATGTTCCAACGCTTGCATCCGCCACAGTCCTGACCCCCGTTCAATAGAATATGCGGAAAAAACGGCGCTCCGCTCCCGATATAAGGCTACGCTCCTATTTTACCCCGCCAACCGGCGATTTGCAACGGCGCGTCGGCCATGGTAACAGAAAGTTTACCGGAATGGATAACGCCGGCAGCCCCCTCTAAGGGAGCGACGCCATTCCCCAAAGGGAGCGCGGGCGTTTCCCTGAGGGATCGCCGGCGTTTGGGGCGTTCTTCAGCCCGCGGTATGCGCCGCCGGCTCACCCGTACAGCAGCGCGCCGGGCAGGAACAGAGCCCAACTGTTTTTCTCCTGACGCAATTTGACAAATACGGGAACATTCGCCGGTGCGTCTTGTATGCGCGCCGGTTTTTTGATACCATAATCAAAAGGGATGGAACGTCCCGCCAAACGCCTGCAGAAATCTGCCTCAAACAAAGGAGGATATACTCTATGGAACTCATCATCGACGGCCGCCCGATCGACGCGCAGCCGGGCGAAACGCTGCTTCAGCTGGTGCGGCGGCTCGGCCTCGACACCGGTGAACTGAAAACCCGGCCGCTGGCCGCCTATATGGCGGGCGAGGCCTTCACGCTCAACTATGTGCCCGTGCGGCGGACGGACAGCGGCGGGGAGTGCCTGCGCTCGCGCCGCGCGGTGCATATTTCGCGCGGCCATATCGAGCTTGTGCGCTACGACAGCGACCGCGGCAAGCGCATCTACGAGCATTCGATGCTGTTCGTGTTCCTGCTCGCGGTGCGCGCCTGCTTCCCCACCGCGCACGTGATGATCGATTACGCCGTGGGCGCCGGGCTGTATGCGACCGTGCGGAAGGAGCCGGCGCTGACGGCCGAAGATGTGGAGCGCATCCGGGAGGCTGCGGCGCGCATCGTGGCGGAGGATCATCCGCTGGTGCGGCAGCGGCTCGATATCGACGATGCGATCGAGCTTTTCGCCAAGGACGGCCAGACCGATAAGGTGGATCTGCTCGGCTGGCGGTGGTTCACCTATTTCGATGTGTACCGCGTGGGCGATTACATGGATTATTTCTACGGCGAAATGCTGCCGTCCACCGGCTTCGTTTCGGTCTATGACCTGCGGTTTCAGGACGGCGGCGTGCTGCTGCTGCGCCCGGACGCGGCCGACCCGAACAGGGCCTCCGTCTATCAGCCGATGCCGAAGCTGTCCGCCGTGTTCCGCGAAAGCGAGGAATGGGGGCGGCTCATGCGCTGCAACAACGTGTCCGAGCTGAACCGGCTCGTCCGCTCCGGCGGCATCCGCGAGCTCATCCGCGTCAACGAAGCGCTGCACGAGAAGCGCTATGCGCGGATTGCCGATGAGATCGTCGATCGCGGCGCGCGCGCCGTGCTGATCGCGGGGCCGTCGAGCTCCGGCAAGACGACCAGCGCCAACCGCCTGTGCACGCAGCTGCGCGTACACGGCAAGACGCCCGTGCTCATGTCGCTCGACGATTACTATATCGACCGCGACAAGATCCTGCCGGATGAGAACGGCGAGATCGATCTCGAGCATATCAATACGATCGATACCGATCTGTTCCGCAGCGACCTGACGCGCCTGCTGGACGGCGAAACGGTCGAGCTGCCGCGCTTTGACTTCAAGACCGGCAAGCGCGTCATGGACGGCCATACGCTCCGGCTCGACGCGGACACGCCGCTCGTCGTCGAAGGCCTGCACGGGCTCAACCCGGCGCTGCTGCCGGATACCGTGGACCGCAATCTGGTCTACCGCCTGTATGTGAGCGCGCTCACCACGCTGAACCTCGACGACCATAACCGCATCCCCACGACGGATATCCGGCTGCTCCGGCGCATGGTGCGAGACTATGAAACGCGCAACGCCTCCATCGAGCACACGCTGTCCATGTGGGCGAGCGTGCGCCGCGGCGAGGAGCGCTGGATCTTCCCGTATCAGGAGCAGGCGGATGCGATCTTCAACTCCACGCTCGTATACGAGCCGGCGGTGCTCAAAAAGCACATCTTCCCGCTGCTGCAGGCCGTGCGGTCGGGCAGCCCGTATTTCGACGAGGTGCGCGGCATCGTGAAGTTCCTGAACTATATCGTGGAGGCAAACGTCGAGGACGAGATTCCGCCCACGTCGATCCTGCGCGAGTTTATCGGCGGCAACGCCTTTTACCGGTAAGGAGCCTCCGGCAGGCCGTCCGGCCCCCGCGGTTTACGGGCGCGGCGGCGCTTCGTCGAATGAGGGGATGGATTCTTCGTCAAGTACCCGTCCCGCGGCTCACCGGCGCGGCGGCTTGGCTTTCCGGCAGCAGATGTCGGATGGGCATCCGCCCCGCGGCTCACCGGCGCGGCGGCGCGGTGGTTGGCTCTCCGGCAGCAGATGTCGGATGGGCATCCGTCCCGCGGCTCACCGGCGCGGCGGCTCGGCAGCCGGCGCCCTGAACGTCGGTCAAAAGCAAAAATCTGTGCTATACTGGTACTGTTTTGACGCGCCCGTCCCAAAAACGGTGCGCGGCGGTCAACAAAATTCCATGCAAAGGGGATTCACATGCGCAAACGCTTTGCCGTGATGCTGAGCACCGTCGCCTCGATCATTCTGGTCCTGTGCATCCTGTTCTCGGCGCTGCAGCTCACGATGAACGACAAAAGCTACATCGAGTATGAATACTCCCGCCTGCAGGTCGCGCGCGGGATGGGCATGACCAACATCGATCTGGTCAACTCGTGCAACCGGCTCATCGATTATATGGAGGGTCGGGTGGACAGCATCGACATTCCGGTCACGGTCAACGGTGAGCAGGTGCTCATGTTCGACCAGCCGCAGGAGATCAGCCATATGGCCGATGTGCGGCTCTTGTACCAGAATTTCCGCACCTACCGCGATTTCGGCCTGCTGCTCGCGCTCGTGCTGTATCTGCTTGCCGCCATTCTCCACGTCAGAACGGCCATGCACACGCTCGCGTCCGGCTATGCCTACGGCGCGTTCGTGATCGCGCTGTTCGCCGGCTTCATCGGCACATGGGCGGCGCTGGATTTTTCGAGCTTCTGGACGTTCTTCCACCAGATGCTGTTCTGGAATGACGACTGGCTGTTCGACGCGTCCGCCAGCCGCATGATCAACATGCTGCCCGAGCAGTTCTTTTCCGATATGATCCTGCGCATGGTGGCGATTGCGGGCGCGGCGTTCCTGTTCCTGTTTGCGGCGTCGGTCGCGCTGCTCCTGTCCATGCGGAAAAAGCGCATGGCCGCGCGGGAAAGGGCTCGCGCGCGGGCGCTCGCGGCGCGCGCCGCCAAGCGGGCGGCCGCCGAAAAGCGGCTATCCGCCGCCGAGCCAGGTGCCGACCGGCCGGCGGACGACGCGCCGCCCCTGGAGGAGCAGCCGTGAACGAAGCCTGTGTCATGCGCCATGGCGGCACGCTGCTCGCCATCGAAACCTCCTGCGATGAAACCGCGGCGGCCGTGATCCGCGGCGGGCGGGAGGTGTGCTCAAATGTTGTACACACGCAGATCCCGCTGCACCAGCGCTTCGGCGGCGTCGTGCCGGAGATCGCCTCGCGCAGCCATGTCGAGATGATCGGCCATGTCGTCGACCGCGCCCTGACCGACGCGGGCATGCCCGATGGCGAGGGGCTTGACGGCGTTGCGGTCACGCACGGGCCGGGGCTCGTCGGCGCGCTGCTGGTCGGGCTGTCGTTCGCCAAGGCATACGCGTTTGCCAAGGGGCTGCCGTTCGTGGGCGTGAACCACATCGCCTCGCACATCGCCGCCAACTATCTGACGTATCCGGAGCTCAAGCCGCCGTTCGTCTGCCTCGTCGTATCCGGCGGGCACACCCATATCGTTACGGTTGACGGCTACGACTCGTTCCGGCTCATCGGCCGCACGCGCGACGATGCGGCCGGCGAAGCGTTCGACAAGATCGCGCGCGTGCTGGGCCTGCCGTATCCGGGCGGCCCGGCGCTCGAAAAGCTGGCGCTCGAGGGCGACGGCGGCGCGGTGCGCTTTCACTCGGCGTTTCTCGAGGGCGACGGCTATGACTTCAGCTTCTCCGGCCTCAAGACCGCCGCGATCAACCGCCTGCACACCGCCGAGCAGCGGGGCGAAACGATCAGCCGCGCCGATATCGCGGCCTCGTTCCAGCGCACGGTCGTCGAGGCGCTCACGAGCCGCGCCGTGCGCGCGGCGGAGGCGTTCGGCGGGAAGGAGCCGGTGTTGGCGCTCGCGGGCGGCGTGTCGGCCAACCGCGCCCTGCGGCAGTCGCTTGCGGCGCGCTGCGCGTGCGCGGGCATCCGCTTCTGCTGCCCGGACTTTGCTTACTGCACCGATAACGCCGCCATGGTCGGCTCGGCGGGCTATTACCGTCTGAAAGACCACGGCCCGGACGACTGGTCGCTCAACGCGATTCCGAACCTGTCGTTTTTGCACGAATAACCCGGGTACGGGCCGCCGGATGCGCCCGCCGGGACGGTTTGGGGAGGGCGTCGCCGCCCTTCCGCTGTCCGCGCACCGAAAGCGCCCGATCGTCCGAACCGTTCCCAACCCATGGCGTCGCCGTTCCCGCTGTCCGCGCGCCGAAAGCGCGCGGTTGCACCACATTTCTTCAGGAGGATCGTCTGCCGCAATGAAAAAACAGTTCCCCGCCATCCTCGCCGCCGCCGCATGCCTGCTGCTCCTGATCGCGCTGTTTCGCATACGCGCGCTCGAGAACCGGCTGGACAGCCTGCAATCGGATCTCAGCAGGCAGATCGCGCGCGTCAACGACAATGTGATCTACATCTACGGCCGCGTGGCCGATGCGGCGGCGGAGGCCGCCAGCCCGCTCGCCGCCTCGTCGTTCTCCTACGGCGCGGCGGACACGAAGGCCCAAACGGTTGAACTGGTGTGCACCGTGTTCCCGAAGGAATATACGCCCGGCCGCACCGAAGCGTCCATCACCGTAAACGGCAGCGCATACCCCATGGCGCTCGAGAACGGCGGCTATACCGCCACGGTCGCCGTCCCGATTGCCGCCGATACCACGGTCGAGGGCGTGTCCTTTTCGGAGGATGGCGCGGTGCGCTATGTGTCGCTGATGCAGCCGTTCTCGCCGCGCTATGAGTATCTGCCGCTCATCTACGGCCGGTTCGAGTCGAACGGCTCCGGTTCGGTACGGGACGGCGTGTATGTGCTCGAAAACAAGGGGCTCGCCGTCATCGACGTCGATCGGAAGAACAGCGGCGTTTCGCTCCGGTCGCTCGCGCTCGTGTTCCTGCTCGACGGAGAGGAGACCGGCCGCATGGACGTCGATATGACCTATGCGGGCCAGCAGGCGTATCAGGCGTATCTTGCAAAGGTTGCCGGCAGCAGCGCCCATGCGCTGCTGCCGGACGAGGCCGCGTTCCTCGCAAGCGGCGCTTCCGAATACTACTGCCATCTCGACCGCACGTTTGAAATCCCGCTCGGCAGCACGCTCGAATGCTATGTGGAGGCGGTTGACAGCCTCGGCCTTCGCTATCGCGCTTTGTTCGATCTGTACGAGATCGATCAAACGGGCGCGCAGTCGTACAGCACCGAGAAATGGATGCGCATCGGTGCGGAGCCGGACATCTATGACGCCGACGGCAACGTACTGTACGCGCTCGAGCCTTCGCTGTACGCCTGATACCGCATCGTTAACCCATCGTTTTGACGGCCGAAAGGGCCTGCCGGAAACCGCTCCGGCAGGCCCTTGCTGATGTTACCGTTTCATGCTGCCGCCGCTACCGGAGCAGCACCAGATGCGCGCCCTCCTGCAGCGGCATGGACGGGTCCGGCGTTTCCGGCAGGTCGGCGTTCCAGCCGGCGAGCGCGCCGAGCGTGATGCGGAAGCGCTTGCCGACGTCCCAAAGCGTTTCGCCCGCGCCGGCGCAATAGATGATGATGCCGCGCGCCGCGGCCTGCTCCTTCGCATCGTCCGGCTGCACGGCGGTCACGGCGCAGAGGCTCTGCCGGCCGTACAGAACGGCCTGCGCCTCGAGCGTGAGCAGCAGCTCCGGCGTGCGCCCGCTTCCGGTGAGCTGCGCGGAAAGCACCTGGAGATCCACGCGCGCATCCGGCGTGTACGGGGCGTCCAGAACGAGCTGCAGCGGCAGGTCGTAGGGGAAGCTGTGGAGCTGCCCGCCGTCGCACTGATACAGCACCGTTGCAAACACCATGGCGTCGATGCCGAGCCGTCCGTCCCCGGTCTCAAACGCGCCCGTCATCGCCGCGATGGCCGACGCATAGATCATGCGGTACGCATCCGGCAGGTGCGAGGGGATCTGCACCCCCTCCCGGAACGGAAAGCGCTTCTGCTCCGCGCCCGAACAGAGCAGCTGTTCAAACGAGGACTGTACACAGTGAAATGCGGCGCTTTCGTCATAGGCGTCGGACAGCACCTGCTGCTCCGCCGTCTCCAGGCCGTACACGCGAAGCTGCACGAGCGCCTCCACGTCCGCTACGCCGAAGCTCATATCGGCGGCCACGGCGGAAACCTGTTCCACGGTGGCAACCGTCCACGCCGTTTCCGCATACGGCGCGTCGAACACCTCGGTAAACGGGATGATCTGCGTCTGCTGGGTCAGCTGGCCCTCGTCCGACGCGGTGAGCACCGTCGCATACAGGCTGCCCTCCACGGTCAGCGCCGTGCCGTTATAAACCATTTCCCGCACCTGCGCCGTGCCGTGGTACAGCAGCACCTGCGCGGCGGTCGGGGCGGAGATCTCCTCGCGGATGCGCACCGAGTGCGTTGCAAGCAGCGCGCTGCGCCGCGTTTTGACCGTCTGCTGCCGGCTTTCGAGTCCGGCGATTCCCGTAATGCCGGTCACGAGCGGGTCCGCGACCGGCGCAACGACCGATGCGGACAGCTCCAAAACGGCCGACAGATGCAGCTTTGCACCGTCCACCGTACAGCTGCACTCGAGCACCTGTGCGCCCGCCGATGCGGCCATGCCCTCGGCCGCGCCGGCCAGCTCCATGCTGTGCACGAACGTTGACGATGCGGAAAACCCGAACACCTCGCCCGATGGGCTCTGGCACAGCAATTGCAGCGTCAGACTGCCTCCGGCGCGCACCTCGTCCTTCTGCGCCTCGGCCTGGCAGGCGCCGAGCTGCGCGCCCGCGCTCAAAACGGCCGCGGCCACGCGCCCGTCCGGCAGCGGGATTTCGCTGTCGATCAATGCCTGAGAGACGGCCGTTCCCACCAGGGTATCGATCCCGATCACGCTTGTTTGCACGTCCATCATGCTGTACCTCCCGATTGATTGGCTTCATTCATTCGTATGCCCCGATCGGCCCGGATATGACGGGCCGCAACCGGCTTAGCGCCGCCGCAGCAAAAAATTTGTTTGGTCGCACTTGACTTGTGCGGAATACTAAACCTATAATAGAGAAAACCCATTGCAGCCGCTGCAACAGAGGCGCGGCGCCGCATGGGACGGCAGCTATTTCACAACTTCAAAGACCAACCCGAACAACCGAACCATTCCTGCCCAACAAAAACTTTTAGGATTCAGGAGAAACGAAATGAACGCATACATTCAAAGGGTACTGGAGAAAACGCGCGCCCAAAATGCGGGCGAATCCGAGTTCTTGCAGACGGTGGAGGAGGTTCTCTCCTCGCTGGAGCCGGTGATTGAGCGCCACCCCGAATACGAGCGGGCCGCCCTGCTCGAGCGCATGGTGGAGCCGGAGCGCGTGATCGAGTTCCGCGTGGTCTGGCAGGACGACGCCGGCAATGCGCAGGTCAACCGCGGCTACCGCGTGCAGTACAACAGCGCGATCGGCCCGTACAAGGGCGGGCTCCGGTTCCATCCGTCCGTCAACCTGTCGATCATGAAGTTCCTGGCCTTTGAGCAAACGTTTAAGAACAGCCTGACGAGCCTGCCCATCGGCGGCGGCAAGGGCGGCTCCGACTTCGATCCCCGCGGCCGCAGCGACAACGAGATCATGCGCTTCTGCCAAGCGTTCATGACCGAGCTGTACCGCCACATCGGCCCGGACGTCGACGTGCCGGCGGGCGACCTCGGCGTTGGCGGCAAGGAGATCGGTTATCTGTTCGGCCAGTACAAGCGCATCAAGAACGCGTATGAAAACGGCGTGCTGACCGGCAAGGGGTTCTCCTACGGCGGCAGCCTGATCCGGCCGGAGGCCACCGGCTTCGGCGCGGTCTACTATATTTCCGAGGTGTTCAAGCACGAGAAGGATTCCTTCTCCGGCAAGACCTTCGCGCTGTCGGGCTTCGGCAACGTCTGCTGGGGCGCGATCACGAAGATCACGCAGCTCGGCGGCAAGGTCATCACCATTTCCGGCCCGGACGGCTATGTGCTCGACAGCAACGGCATCAACACGCCCGAAAAGATCGCCTATCTGCTCGAGATGCGCGACAGCCGCCGCGACCGCGTGCAGGATTATGCGGATAAGTTCGGCGTTCCGTTCTTCCCCGGCGAAAAGCCGTGGGGCGTGAAGGCGGACGTGTACATGCCGTGCGCCACGCAGAACGAGGTCGGCCTCGCGGAAGCGAAGCAGATCGCCGCTTCCGGCGCAAAATACTACATCGAGGTGTCCAACATGCCCACGACCAACGATGCGCTCGCCTACCTGATGAAGGAAACGCGCATGATCGTTGCCCCGTCCAAGGCGGTCAATGCGGGCGGCGTCGCCACCAGCGCGCTGGAGATGAGCCAGAACTCCATGCGCTACAGCTGGTCGCAGGAGGAAGTGGAGGACAAGCTGCACGCGATCATGGTCAATATCCATGCGGCCAGCGCCAAGGCTGCGGCGGAATACGGACTGGGCTACAATCTGGTGGCCGGCGCGAATCTGGCGGGCTTTATGAAGGTTGCGGAGGCCATGATGGCCGAGGGGCTCGTCTGAGGGCTGCTTTTGGCAGCCGTTTGGCACGATTCGTCCCAGCGTCGCGCCCGGACAAACCGGCGGGCATGGCCAGAGCGGCCCTAACGCCGCGCGCCGCCGGAGGGCAGGGTTGTTTCCCATCCGGCCTGCACGCACGAACCGGCGGGCGGCGCATGCCGTCGAGCCGGGTTTTGCAGAGATTCTTTTGACAGGCAGACGCCCGAAGCGCTCCTTCGGGCGTTCAGGCCGTCAAAAAACTCTGTTTTTTGACGGAATTTCTGCTGCGCGGCAGAGTCTGCCGCTTATTGCGTCAAACTCTGCGTCAAAAGCACCGCACATGTCGCTGCTTTTGACGGATTTTATGGTTCTTCCTGCGTCATTCTCGTGCGCGAACCGGCGGAGCGGTTCGCTTGCTACCTTTTTTGACAGGCAGACGCCCGAAGCGCTCCTTCGGGCGTTTTTGATTGTTTGGAACAGGAGGGCCGGCTATGGCGGCATATGAACGCGAAGATCTGACGAAGGGCAGCATCAACCGGGGGCTGCTGCGCTTTGCGCTGCCGCTGATCGCGGGCAACCTGCTGCAGCAGTGCTACAACATTGCCGACACCTGGATCGTCGGCCGGTACATCGGCGAGGACGCGCTGGCCGCGGTCGGCTCGTCCTATACGCTCATGATGTTCCTGACCTCGGTGCTCATCGGCCTGTGCATGGGCAGCAGCGCCTATTTTTCCATCCAGTTCGGGCGGCAGGACCGGGACCGGCTGGGAAAGGGCGTGTTTCTCTCCTTCGTGTTCATCGGTTCTCTGTCGGTTGTGATCACCGCGCTGTCCGTCGCTCTGATCGATCCGATCCTGCGGGCGATGCAGGTGCCCGCCGATGTATACGGCATGATGCGGCAATATCTTGGCTGCATCTTCTGGGGCATCCCGGCCATCTTCGGCTATAATTTCTTTTCCAACCTGCTGCGCGCGGTGGGCAACTCGATGGCGTCGCTCACGCTGCTGGGCGTTTCGACCGTGCTGAACATCGCGCTGGATCTGCTGTTCGTGCTGGGGCTGGATATGGGCGTTGAGGGCGCGGCGTTCGCAACGGTCATCGCGCAGTACGCCGCCTGCTTCTGCATTGCGGCCTATACGCTGCTCAAGCGGCCCGATCTACGCGTGCGGCGCGAGCATATGGTGTTCGACGGCGGTATTTTCCGGGCCATCTCCGGGTTTTCCGTGCTCACCTGCGTCCAGCAATCGGTCATGAACTTCGGCATTCTCATGATTCAGGGGCTGGTCAACAGCTCCGGCAAGGCCGTCATGGCGGCCTTTGCGGCGGGGGTCAAGATCGACTCGTTCGCCTACCGGCCCGCGATCGACTTTGGCAACGCGTTCTCCACCTTTGTCGCGCAGAACCACGGCGCCGGGCAAAAACAGCGCATCCGGCAGGGCGTCAAAAGCGCGGTGCTGGCCATGCTGGCGTTCTGCACCGTCATCACGGCGCTCGTGTGCGCGCTTGCCGAGCCGCTGCTCGGGCTGTTCATCGACGCGGCGCGGCCGGATATCATCGCAATCGGCGTCGGCTACCTGCGCATCGAGGCGAGCTTCTATTTCGGCATCGGCCTGTTGTCCATGTCCTACGGCTATTACCGCGCCACGGGCCGGCCGGGCTTTTCCGTGGTGCTGACGATCTGTTCGCTCGGCACGCGCGTGCTGCTGGCCTATCTGCTCGCGCCCATCCCGGCCATCGGCGTGACCGGCGTCTGGGCCGCCATTCCGATCGGCTGGTTCCTCGCGGACTGCGTGGCCGTCATCCGGTACGTTTCTCTTGAGCGGCGCGAGCGCGCCTGACTACAGATATTGCCTTCCCTTTGCCGCCGGCGACCGGCCAGACGGGCGCGAGCGCCTGACTGCGTCCCGTCGGCTCGCTGTGCCGGCCGGAAACAGCGCGGCGTTCATTGTCCGCTGCCGATGGGCGGCAACCATCGGCGTCGCTATCAGTATATTTTAATCAATATATTTTTATCAAAAGTATTGACTTCCGGGGTTGGCGGTGCTATAATAGTATTGCGAAAACAAAAAGGAGGCATTGCATATGTCCAGATTTACACTTCCGAGAGATTTATACCATGGCAAGGGCTCGCTCGAGGCGCTCAAGTCGCTCTCCGGCAAGCGCGCAGTCATCTGCGTCGGCGGCGGTTCCATGAAGCGCAACGGTTTTCTTGACCGCGCAGAGGCTTACCTGAAGGAGGCGGGCATGGAGGTCAGGCTGATCGAGGGGATCGAGCCCGATCCGTCCGTGACCACCGTCATGAAGGGCGCGGCGCTCATGCAGGAGTTCCAGCCCGACTGGATCGTCGCCATGGGCGGCGGTTCTCCGATCGACGCAGCCAAGGCCATGTGGATCAAATACGAGTATCCCGAGACGACGTTTGAGGATATGTGCAAGGTGTTCGGCCTGCCGAAGCTGCGCACGAAGGCGCATTTCTGCGCCATCCCCTCCACCTCCGGCACGGCGACCGAGGTGACGGCCTTCTCCATCATCACGGACTACGACAAGGGTGTCAAGTACCCGATCGCAGACTTTGAGATCACGCCGGACGTCGCCATCGTCGATCCCGAGCTGGCCGAGACCATGCCCAAGAAGCTCATTGCGCACACCGGTATGGACGCCATGACGCACGCAATCGAGGCGTATGTCTCCACCTGCCACTGCGACTATACCGATCCGCTTGCGCTGCACGCGATCAAGATGATCAAGGCGAACCTCGTCAAGTCGTACAACGGCGATCTGGACGCCCGCGCCGCGATGCACAACGCCCAGTGCCTGGCCGGCATGGCGTTCTCGAACGCGCTGCTCGGCATCGTGCACTCCATGGCGCATAAGACCGGCGCCGCGTTCTCCCACGGCAACGAGGGCCACATCATCCATGGCGCGGCCAACGCCATGTACCTGCCCAAGGTCATCGCGTTCAACGCGAAGAACGCCGAGGCGCTCAAGCGCTACGGTGAGATCGCGGACTTCATCGGCCTCGGCGGCAGGGACGACGCGGAGAAGACCGAAAACCTCATCGCGATGCTGCGCGGCATGAACGACGAGCTCAACATCCCGCACTGCATCAAGAACTACGGCGAGGGCGGCGCCATCTGTGCGGACGGCCAGTCCGTCGCGCCGGAAGCCGACTTCCGGGCACGTCTGTCCGAGATCGCGACGCTCGCCATCGGCGACGCCTGCACCGGCTCCAACCCTCGCATCCCCACGCAGGAGGAGATGGAAAAGCTCCTGCTCTGCTGCTACCTCGATACGGAAGTCGATTTCTAAGAACGGTATTACGACCGAATTCCTGCGCGGCGATGGCGCCGCGCGGTACACAGCGGCCAATAAGCAAATCGGAAGGGCAATCCGCGGCTTAGCGGGTTGCCCCTTCTCTATCAAAAAGCCGGATGCGAACCGCTCCGCCGGTTCGCGCACGAAAAGAAGCGATGGAACAGCCATAAGATCGGCCGAAACCGGTGGCATGTACGCCGGTTTTGACACCTTGCTTGCAGGTTTGCAGCGTCAAACCTGCAAGTGTATCCCTGCCGCAGCTGAAGTCCCGTCAAAAAACATCGTTTTTTGACGGTGTAAAGGGCAATCCGCGGCTTAGCGGGTTTCCCTTTTTGTACCCCCATGCGACCGGATTCGGGCGTAAAGGGGCCCGAAACGGGAATCCTAACAGGCGTCATACGAAAATGATGCACAGAGAGCAGACAGGAGTAACGAAATGAACGATAACGGAAGAACCCCCATTGACAGCAGCGCAGCGCTGGAGGCGGCCATCGAGCGGGTGCGCCGCGCCGAAGCGCAGTTCGCCGTGTTTACCCAAGAGCAGGTCGACCGGATCTTTCTGGCCGCCGCGACAGCCGCCAACCGGGCGCGCATCTCGCTCGCCAAGCTCGCCGTTCTGGAAACCGGCATGGGCGTTGTGGAGGACAAGGTCATCAAGAACCACTACGCATCCGAATACATCTATCACGCCTATCGGGATGAAAAGACCTGCGGCGTGATCGAAGAGGACCCGGCCTACGGCATCCAGCGGATCGCGGAGCCGGTCGGCGTGATCGCCGCCGTGATCCCGACGACAAACCCAACGTCCACCGCGATCTTCAAGTGCCTGCTGGCGCTCAAAACGCGCAACGCCGTCATCCTCTCGCCGCATCCGCGCGCAGCACGGTGCACGATCGAGGCCGCAAAGATCGTGCGGGACGCGGCGGCCAAAGCCGGCGCGCCCGCGGGCGTGATCGACTGGATCGACGCGCCGTCCCTCGAATTGACGAATCTTTTGATGCAGCAGGCTGATCTGACGCTTGCGACCGGCGGCCCCGGCATGGTGCGCGCCGCCCATTCGAGCGGCAAGCCGGCCATCGGCGTCGGCTCTGGCAACACGCCCGCCATCATTGACGAAACAGCCGACGTGGTGCTTGCGGTCAATTCCATCATTCACTCCAAGACGTTCGACAACGGCATGATCTGCGCGTCCGAGCAGTCGGTGATCGTGCATACCGCCGTGTACGACCGCGTGAAGGCGGAGTTTCTCAGCCGCGGCTGCTGCTTTGTCGAGGGCGACGCGCTGGACGCGCTCAGGCGCACGCTGCTGGTGAACGGTGTTCTGAACGCAAAGATCGTCGGCCAAAGCGCCGAAACCATCGCGCAGATCGCCGGCATCTCCGTGCCGGAGCGGACGAAGGTGCTCATCGGCGAGGTGGAGGATGTATCGCCCGACGAGCCGTTCGCGCGGGAAAAGCTCTCGCCGGTGCTCGCCATGTACCGCGCTTCGGACATGGACGATGCGTTCGACAAGGCGGAGCGCCTCATCCGCGACGGCGGCATGGGGCATACCGCTTCCATCTATCTCAACCCCGTCACGGCGCGCGATACGCTCGATGCGTTTGCCGCGCGCATGCAGACCGGCCGCATACTCGTGAACACGCCGTCCTCGCAGGGCGGTATCGGCGATCTGTACAATTTCAAGCTCGCGCCGTCGCTCACGCTCGGCTGCGGCTCGTGGGGCGGGAACGCCGTTTCCGAGAATGTGGGCGTCAAGCACCTCATCAACCTGAAAACCGTTGCCGAGAGGAGAGAGAACATGCTGTGGTTCCGCGCACCGGAAAAGGTCTATCTCAAGAAGGGCTGCACGCCCGTCGCGCTGCAGGAGCTGCAATCGGTTCTGGGCAAGCGGCGCGCGTTTGTCGTGACGGATAAATTCCTGTATGAAAACGGCTATACCCGGCCGATCACCGACCGGCTCAACGCGATGGGTATCGCGCACGCCACGTTCTTCCAGGTGGAGCCGGACCCGACGCTCGCCTGCGCCAGAGCGGGCGCGGCACAGATGCAGGCGTTTCAGCCGGACTGCATCATCGCGCTCGGCGGCGGCTCGGCCATGGACGCGGCCAAGATCATGTGGGTGCTGTACGAGCATCCGGAAGCGGACTTTATGGACATGGCCATGCGCTTTATCGACATCCGCAAGCGCGTCTACACCTTCCCGAAGATGGGTCAAAAGGCGTACTTCATCGCCATCCCCACCTCTGCGGGCACGGGCTCGGAGGTCACGCCGTTTGCCGTGATCACCGATGAGCAGACCGGCGTCAAATATCCGCTTGCGGACTACGAGCTTTTGCCCAACATGGCGATCGTGGACGCGGATTTCCATATGTCCGCGCCGCAGGGGCTCACCGCCGCCTCCGGCATCGACGCGGTCACGCACGCGCTCGAGGCCTATGCGTCCATGCTCGCAACCGATTATACGGACGCGCTTTCGATCAAGGCGCTCCAAACGATCTTTGCCTTCCTGCCCCGCGCCTATGAGAACGGGCGAACGGACGTTGAAGCGCGCGAGCGGATGGCCAACGCCGCAACGATGGCGGGCATGGCCTTTGCCAACGCGTTCCTCGGCGTATGCCACTCCATGGCGCACAAGCTGGGCGCGTTCCACCACCTGCCGCACGGCGTGGCCAACGCGCTGATGATCGAGCAGGTGCTGCGCTTCAACGCCAGCGAAACGCCCGCAAAGATGGGCACGTTCCCGCAGTACGGCCATCCGCACACGCTCGCACGCTACGCCGAGATCGCCGACCAACTCGGTTTGGGCGGCGAAACGGACGGGGAGAAGCTCGAACGCCTGATCGGGGCCGTAGCCGAGCTCAAGGCGCGCGTCGGCATCAAGGCGAGCATCCGCGACTATGGCGTGGAGGAGCAGGCGTTTCTTGACCGGCTGGACGAGATGACCGAGCAGGCCTTCGACGACCAGTGTACCGGGGCCAACCCGCGCTATCCGCTGCTGAGCGAAATCCGCCGGATGTATCTGAACGCCTATTACGGCACGCACGACTCCGTTTGACGGCGGAAAACGCCGCCGTCCCACGCCAATCGCTTCCGTCGGTTCGGCAACAAAAGGGCGGCGGCGCGCCCCTCACCCATCCGGACCGCTTTCATGCGTCGGCCGCGGTTCTCCCGCCCGACCCTGACGCTGCTCATGCGGCCACCCGTCCATCCAGCACGCTTTCATGCGTCGGCCGCGGTTCTCCCGCCCGACCCTGACGCCGCTCATGCGGCCACCCGTCCGTCCAGCATGCTTTCATGCGTCGGCCGGACGCTTTTTCTTTGACAGAAAAGGGCGGTGAATGCTATCATATGCCCATGAATGCGACAGAAAAAATGAAAATCAGCCCCTGTATTCTGCTTGATCTCGATGGAACCATCCTCGATTCCATGTCCATATGGCGCACAGCGCCGGCCGCGCTGCTTGCGCGGAGGGGCATCGAGCCGAATGCGGAGCAAGCGCGTGTATTGCGCTGCGTGCGCTTCCGCGCCGCAGTCGATTATATGATGGAGCAATTCGACCTCGGCGTACCGCGCGATGCGGTCGAGAACGAAATGCGCGCGATGATCCAAGGCGGATACCGAAGGACCGTGTTTCCAAAGGCGGGCGCGGAGGCGTTTTTGCAGATGCTCCGGCGGCGCGGCAAGCGCGTCGCTGCCGTAACGGACAATGACGCCGCCGCCATTGGCTATGCGCTCGCGCACAACGGCCTCGCCAAATACTTTGACAGCGTATACTGCGCGCCCAGCTACGGCATGAGCAAGCAAACGCCGGAGATCTTTGAACTGGTTCTTTCCCGCGAGGGCTTCCGCGCGGCAGACTGCATGCTCTTTGACGATGCGCCATGGCCGCTGGAGACGGCAAAATCGCTCGGCATCTTCACCGTTGCCGTGGAGGAACCGTTTTCCCTGCACGAGCGCGCCGCCATCTGCGCCGCCGCAGACGCATGGACAACGGATTACAGCGAGTTTCTCCAGTAACGCGCGTCCCGCATATGGCGTGACAGGGCATGCCGGGCGTAAGCCGGTCTCGTTCCTGGTCGCGTTTGCGCGCCCGCATCGGACGGCTGTATCCGGCTGACGGTTGCGGATGCAAACCGGATCTATGATCGTTCCGTCATCTGCGATACACGGGCCGCTTTCGCCGGCAGGCCGGGTTCAGCGCCGTCCGCACCTCCGGCCGTCATTGGGGGAAAACCCGTATACGGATGAAAGCGGTTTGGGCCGGAAGCCGGCCGATCCCGACGCAGAATATCCCCGTCTGAAGCGGGTGAAGCCGCGCTCCCCCCAACGCACGCCTAGAGCGAGTGGGCGCGGATTGCCGGATTGGCCCTTCCGCACAGCGCGAAGCCGGTTAGGTCCATGTTTCCGTTCATGATTTTATTTGTTTTTGTCTGTGGCAGTGATGGCGGTTTTGCTTATTGGGAATATCCCAAGCGCTTGCACAAACGGAAAACTATTTATCTCATAGTGCCGGTTGCGCTTTGCTTTTTACACTTGTCAGCCCAAAACTCATATCCAGCAGCATTTTTATTTTGTCATCGGGCACACTGCCATCTAAGGAAACGGTTATCCAATGATCCTTGCTCATATGGTATGCAGGGAAAACGCCCTGTTCAGACCGCAAACCGCCTATCAATAGCGGATCGCATTTGAAATTTACAACATCCACAATTCCATCCGACTGTAACCCCAGCTTTACTTTTGGAACAGTCATAATCAATGCAAACCATTTTTTGTTGTTGATATGTCGGAACACTTCATAATTAGGATATTGTTCCCACGGAAAATCCGATGCTGCATCGTAAGTTTCAACTATATAGGTTTTCAATTCTGTTCTATCCATTTGATTGCCTCCGCAATTCCCAAATTCAGGATTTTCATGCTTGTATTACAGCACCCATCCATGAATTCTTCTATCGCTCCCTGCTTATGCGGCGGCCCTTTCCTTCATTCCCGCGCTCTCTCAGTTCGTATGAAAGCGCTTTTTCAGTTCGCGGACGAAGCCGGAGCCGAGCGCGAGCGCACAGCCCACCAGCAGCGCCAGCGCATTCGGCCTGCCCGGTCAGTGCGCGCCGGTCTTTTGCGCTTTGACGAGCAGCTGACGCATCATCGTCTGCTGTCCGCTCTCATCTGATGGGCGCAGTTGGTTGTACCGATAGCACAGCTCCTTGGCGTTCATGCGCTCTTCGAGCAGAGCTTTATCCTAATTTGCATCGTAGAGCATCTGCTTCTGCATTTTTTCCTTCTCGGTCATCATAGCGTCCAATGCCCTCATACTGAATTGATCTCATCGCTCCGCGCGTTCCGTCCTATCAAAGCGGCATCGGCGTCCGGGCGATCAGAATGACCGCCAGAATTGCACCGGCAAACGCTGCTGCACCGATGATCGCCAACACCTTTTTGCTGAGTTTCCTCTTCGCTGCCTTGCAGATCAGCGCGGCGCAAGCCACGCAAACAGCCGCAGCCACAAGTGCAATGCCCAGCGTTTCCCATAGCCACGAAAGTTCGTATAGGATTCTCATGCGACCATCATCTCCTGTTCGTTAAACGGGATTTTACACAGCGGACTTCCTTCTCTTTGGGAGATTCTTACAGCTTAAAAAATGCCAGCAAATCGCCCTCATCAAAAGAATACAACCCAAGCGAACGGTAAAAATGGACGGCTGGTGTGTCTGCGCCTGTGACAACAAACTTCTGGCGGACATCGGCATATTGATCAAATACTACTTCCATCAGCGTTTTTCCTATTCCTTTGCGCTGATATTTTTCCAAAATGAGCAAATCTTGTATCAGTATAGTATGTTCGCCATCTCCGATGCAGCGAATAAAGCCTATGAGCTTATCCTCGTCAAATGCACCAAGCGCAAACAGAGAATTGTCCCATGCGCGATACAGCCTTTCATCATCGCCGAGATATGCAGTCCACCCCAACGCATCATAAAGATGCTTTGCACTTTCCACATCATCTCTCGTTAATTGCCTATAAGTTATCATTTCCATTTCTGTTGCCTCCGCAAATCCCGATTCTTCATATAGGAGCAGAGGCTTTCACCGTCTCTGCTCTTTCTTTATGATGAAGGCCATTGGTATGACGGAATTTCCGATTGGGACTCCATGCCCGAAGTGAAATGTGTCGGCCCGCCTTCATCGTTCTACATGGATCCGTCGACCAGCCGATCTGGTTTTCGCACGGCTTTATGAATTCTTTTGCCGCCTTCGCACGCTGCAGGCAAAACAGCTCCCATCCGCCCCGCCTGTCCGGGCCGTCGGGTGACGAGTCGTAGGCTCCGCGCGCAGCGCGAAGCATCTCCGCTCGGAAGCCCCTGGACCGTTCCCGGGCTTTGCCGCCTTCCCCTGGGCGGGCTGAGAGCCGCCGCGGCTGCACCTTCCTCCTTCCGGCGCTTTCCCGGCGGGCCGGGAAGCGCTGTTTCCCTTTGCGGGCAAGGCCGATCGTGAACGCCGCTCAGGGCCCAAGGCGCGGCGGCGTGCCCAAGAGGCGCGGCGCTCCCGTTACTCCCGTTACTTTCGATAGTCGAGCACCAGCACCCTCGGCGTGCCGAGCGTTTCCCTTGTGATCGTGCATTCGCTCTGCTGGAGCCGGTGGATCGTCCGGCCGGACAGGCCGGTCAGAAACGGCTCGACCGGGTCGAGCGAAAAGGTGAGCGCGGCGGTCTGGTAGTGCATCGGGATGACGATGCGCGGCTTCAGCAGCGCGACCACCGCGCACGCCCCGGCGGCGTCGAGCGTATAAGTGCCGCCGACGGGGACGAGCAGCACGTCCGGCGCGCCGATGGCCGCGCAGGCCGCCGCGTCCGGCTGATGGCCCAGATCGCCCAGATGGACGATCCGCAGGCCGTCCATTTCAATCGCATACACGATGTTCGGCCCGCGCTCCTTTCCCGCGGCGTCGTCGTGAAACGTGGGGATGCCGGTGATCGTTACGCCGCGAACCGTGTGCTCGCCGGGCGTGCTGATGGCCTCCGGAGAACCGGCGGCGGCGGCAAAAAAGTTGTGATCGTAGTGTGCGTGGCTGCTCGTCACGGCGTCGGCCTCGATGTTTTCAAGCCGGTAGCCCGTGGTGGGCGCGCACGGATCGGTCAGGATCCGCACCCCATCGCTGCTCGTGAGCAGGAAGCAGGAATGGCCGTACCATTGCATTTTCATAGCGAAATCTCCTTTCATACTAGCATATCGGCCGGTCGGGACAGCGCGTACAGCACGCGCGCGGCCGCCTCACCGACGGCGCCGCAGCCGTTGAGCAGCGCCGTGCGCTCGCGCGGCGGCAGGCC
>ERZ857882.1516-NODE-1516-length-26902-cov-4.040824_pt1 | contig 26902 bp, 24 predicted proteins | sample MGYA00519697_ERZ857882 | MGnify/ENA primary metagenome ERZ857882 (study PRJEB31778, sample SAMEA3449373) | human gut metagenome | biome: human gut; feature: human-associated habitat; material: faeces | place: United Kingdom | collected 2010/2012 ...
GAAATCCTCCTTTTTAGCCGACAGCCGTGCTGCCGCTGAATACACATTCGATATAAGGTTCGTAATTGGTGTCTGTACCGCTCATGCGCATGTACGCATTGGAGTAGGTAGACGAACCAAAGTCATAAGGGGTTTCGTAGAGACACAGGCCACCATAGTAGCCGTCCGCCAGGCCCTGTACTGCATCAACCGGAATGGAGAAAGTAACCTGCTTGTCTCGACCGATGGTGCCGATAGCACCATAGTTCTTGGCAATGCTGGGTGTGCCGCTTGCAGAGGTATTCGTGATTGCACATAGATAGACACTCTTTGCTGCGCTGGAACCGGAACCGGTTTTGCGGTGAAGCGTAAGCGTTGCGCTCTTGACCGTACAGCCCCACAGCAGATTTTGAGCATTGCTGAACCACATACAGCCTCTGTTCCAGTTAAGGGACGAGTTGTAGCCGCTGTCGTAGTACACACCCTGAATGACATCCAGCGTATCGCTTCGCCAGCTGCCACGCCACGACTTTGTAGTGGTTGCGTACAGAAGTCCCGTTTCATCCGGTGTGACAGTCGGAATGGCTGTGCCGTAGTCGGTGGTGACGCTAGTAGCATACAGGAGCCCGTTTTCACCTGTGCCTCTGCTGCCCGCTGGAACCGTACCGCTGGCAATAATAAGGCTGGCGTAGGAAACCATCGCCCAGCTGCAGGAGCCGCAGCAGTCCTTCACATTGCCTTGTGCCAGATAGCATTCCAATCCCTGCAAAGCATTGTACAGACCACAGTTGTACAGGAAAACATGAGAGGAGCGGGCATATACGGAGTCGTATGTGATGGCGTTGGCGTCGAGCGTACAGCCGGTGAACTCCACGAAGTGGCACTTGGTTACCTCGCACAGATACGGCTGTCGATTGCTTCCGTTCAGCGTTCTGCTTTCACGAAGGTACAGATTCTGAAAACAGATGTGGGCAAAGCACCCATGAACCTTGATGTAGCTGTTGAGGATACTGTTTTCACCGTAGCCGTATATCGTCAGCTTGCCCGGGCCGGAAATGCCCCGGATGACAACACCGGAGGGTTCATAGGTTTCCCAGCCCCACGGCAGATAGATCGTCACGTCATTGGGCAGGAATTTGTTGTTCAGTGTCTGAACAGCCTCGCCCAGCGAACGGAAGTCCGTTTCTGTGGGCGTCTCAATGGACGGTTCAACCCACAGCCAGGAAGAACCGGCATAGGACTGTGCCACGGAGTCAGAGATAACCTCATCTGCATACAGCTGCTTGAAACCGACGTTGCCGTTGGCGCTCATTTCCATGAGTACGTTTTCATTGTCGCTGGGATCGAGCAGCTGAAGCAGAAAGTTCTCCGTTGTAATTGCCACGTTGTTGGGGCCAATGGTGATGCCGCTGGCTTTAACTTCCTGCGCACCGGCGGCAACCCATGTGCTGCCTGTGTACCGCTTGAGCAGGTTCGGGCTTACCGAGGTGTCCAGCCAGAGCATATTGGTATAGAGCGTTGTGGGCGCGGTCGAACCACGGTAGACCTTCTCGGAATTGTAAGTGGAAGTGGAAACCTTGAGTGCAATGCTGCTGGCATTCTGGGTGATACGGCTTTCAGCGTTGCTCATACGACTGGAAAGACCATAAATGTCCTCGGGAGCAGCACTCCAGTCTGTCCATGTTTCTGATGTTTCGACCTTGAAATTGCGGAACTCGACTGTACCAGTGCAACCTTTCTGAGCGGTAGTGCCGATGTATGCATAAGCAACACTGATCGGATTGTAGCTGGAGAAGTTATATACGCCGTAGGTCATATGCACCCAGTCACTGTCGGTGGCAGCAAAGTTTGCATCGCTTGTGCGCAGATAAAAGCCACGTCCGGTGGTGGAAACAGTCGTGCCATCCGCCCCGTAGAGGTTGTAGTAAATCCAGAAGCCGGAATACACGCCTGCAGTCGAAGCCGCAGATGCATCAACATTGGTGCGCTTGATATCAAAGGAAAAGAGCATCCTGCTCAGTCCATTGCTGTGTGAGAAGAAGTCATCCGAAAGATCCAGCCGCTGACCTGTTGCAGTAGTGGTTCCGCCCGATGCCAGACGATAGTAACCGTCCACGAACTTGTGCTCCACAGCACTGTTCAGGCAGTAGTTGCGTCCATCAGCTTTCTCGAAAGCATACTGTGCGGATTGCAGCACCTTGGAAGTGATCGCTTCTGGGGTAATCTGCTGTTCGGCTGAGTCAATGCGGCTGGACAAAGCAGTGACAGTGGTTTGGTCAGCCTTGAGAGCAATGGCAGCATTGGTCTGCTCGATGGCAGTCCGCATTTCGGTACGAACCTCACCGACCTCCGAATATGCTTCATACGCCACTTGCGAAAGCGGCTGGAAAGCACCGTTCACAAAGCGGTACAGCGGATGCTCCGGGAAGAGGTTCATGGCATACGCAGAGGTCATGATACCCAACAGCATATAGGTCAGTCCGTCCTCTTCTGTCGGCGGCGTACAGGTAAGGTATGTTTCTGCCGGAAGAAAAGTCGAGCCAACAAGCGTACCGACCAGATATAGAGAAGCACCCGTCGTACCCGTGAAATCCGACATATGATTTCTGACAGAAATACTGGAATAGGCCAGGTACACGTTGCTGGTGGAATAACCGGCAGTGAGCGTACTCGTCAGATACAGGATCGGCTTGGACACATCGAAGGATTTACCGGCCGCAAGCAGATAATAGCCCTCCGAATCACTGACTATCAACTTGAAATACGAACAGTTTTCCTTTGCCTTGACTGTTCCGTGACGGATGCGGTCATAGGTATCGGTATTGCTGTCGGCATCCGTCCACCATCCCTTTGCAACGGTAGTTGTAAGGAATTTGGCATTCTCACGGTAAGTCAGACGGATTACATTGCCAGAAGCGTACTGCGTACTGAGTCGGCTCTGCTGGCTGTAATAGCAAGGGATCGCACCGGTGGTCGTTCCATCCGGATAGGTCAGTTCAAGCGTTACGCTCGACCCACTTGTATACGGAAGCCAGTAGGTAATCTGCTGACCATCCTTTAGTTCAGAGAAGCTGACGTTTCCTTTCCATGAGGCGGTAGTTCCCGTCTGCGTACCAACAACAAACTCAACACCGCCGCCAGTGGAGGATGCGGCGGCAAGGTCTGCCTTGTACTGCGCTGAACCCGTCACGGTGGAAACAATAGCGTCCGGCGTGATCTTCAGTTCTGCCGCATCCATGCGCTCGCCCAGAGCATCTACCTCCGACTGATCAGCCTTTTCGGCTACCATCAGCTTGAGGTAGGTATTGCTTGTAATGTCCATCGCATTGATGGCATTGAGCGTCGCTTCACGGGCAAACAGGGTGTCCACATCAATGTTCGCAGCGATCAGGCTTCGGATGGTAGCGTTGTCGCCGAAGATCTCCTGCACATTCAGCGTCTTGGCAGTGATGGAGCCTTCGATCAGCTTTTCTGTGCCGTGAATGGAAAGATCGGCGACGTCATCGTTCGCCACCTGCTTGAGGGTTGTGACCACTTCACCATTCTCATCAACACTTACGGAATAAAAATGACCGTCCGAGCCCTTCACAACGAGCTCGCCAACGGTCAGGGATACCATATTCGCTTCGGTTACAGCCAGCTTTGCGATATAAAGCTCGCCGGCAGTACCCTGCGTGATGATTGCCGTATCGGTGGCCAGATCCTTGATGTGCGCCCAGTCGATGTCCGCTGTACCGATATCTGCCTTGACCATGCTGGCAACCGCAGCGGACAGCGTGGTGATCGCCGCCCAGTCGATATTGGCTTCGTCGATGTTGGCGCTGGTAATCTGTGCCTTGGAGATGGTAGCAATGTCAGCAGCCAGCGATTCGATCTGCGCCCACTCAATGTTGGCGTTGATGATGTTCGCAGTAGTCAGCTGCGCAGTGGAGATCATGGCAATGGAAGCATAAAGCTCATCCGTCGTGATCTGCCCGGCAGCCAATTCCTGAATCTTTGCAGAAACCGCAGTGATCGCATTGGCGTTCAGCGTTTCGATCAGCGCCTGCGCAATATGTGCCTGCGTGATGGCTGCTGTCTGGATGTGTGCGCTCTGGATCGCTGCAGCCTTCACCTGCAGACTGCCGACTGAGCCGTTTTGCAGATGCCCGGAGCCGATGGAGTTGAGCATCAGCTTCGTACCGCTGATCGACCCAGAGACCAGCTGGCGTGCAGAGATGGTCGTACCTTCCAGCGTTTCAGCCGCCGTTCCCAGCGTGACGCTGGTGTACTTGCGGGTCAGGCAGTCGTAGGTGTACTGCGTCATGCGCATGGTCACTTCGAAGCCCAGACGCCTTGCAACCACACGAACGGCATCACCGAGGAAGATATCGGAGAGCGCCGCGAACTGCTTATATTCCTCGGTATCCTTGCAGTTCACGAAGTCCACCTTTAGCGTGACTGTAGGCATATCGCACCCAGCATCGAATTCGGCCTGCGCGGCGTTGCGCATGTCCTGATAACAGGAGGTCAGGCTCTTGTAGTTATCGCCTTCGGCCACTTCCTTGGCTTCGGACACCGGAAGGTGAATCCACTTCGGATGCGGAAAAGCATCGATATTCGGACTGTCGATGTACAGTTCCGGAAGATACAGCACATTGCCGTCCGCGTCTTCGCCCGTGGGCATGATGCGTGTGACGGCATCAGTCATATCCACATCGATGGAGATGCCGGTAAGGTTTTTCTTCTCGCGGATCTGCACTTCGCTGTCTGTACCCACACGGCTGACGAGAAAAACATCAAACCAGTCACGGACGAGTTCAGCGCCGTACTTGGAGGTCAGGCCGTTCTCACCCAGCAGAGCCTCCACCGGGTTAATGTTCTCAAAGGAAACATCTGAAGCAGTACTCTCCAGATCTGAGTAGAACGTGAAGTCGTGCTCGGACAGACAGCCGTCTGAAATGCTCTTCACAACAGAGGCGCCGACAGCATCAGAGGCGGGCTTCACGTTTTTGAGCATGTTGTCCAGCAGATCGTAGAAGATGTGCCGGGCGTACACCGTGACCTTATCCAGTTCAGGCACCACACGGTAGATGCGGAAGGGCTGATCTCTCAGCTGTCGTGCTTCAACGACATCATTGCGGAAGCCCACATTGGTGGTCGTGCTCTGCTGTTCGGTGCGTACATAGGTCAGGTATTCGGAGGACATGTAGCCGTGCTTGCCGTCCGGGCAGGTCACTTCGTACCAGGAGGACGAGGTTTTCTCAATGACGATAACCTCGGTGCCTTTCTTGTACTTGCCGAGAATCTTATACTTCGTGCCTGTGCCGGAGCGCAGACGAAGCGGATCTCGGCTTGTGCTGACCTTGTAGACTTCTACATCATAGGTGGTAGTCTGATACTGCTGCGTGACCAGATTGATCTGCGGGGTCATCGCCGCAGGTACAGGGACGCGAAGGATGCCGCCGTCCGTGAGCTTTCGCCACTTGTCCCGCTCATCGATAGGATGAACCAGCGTCAGTTCCCATTCGCCGTTCAGAGTTTCAGTGACCGTACAAGATGTCGGGCTGACCACACCCAGACCGTTATTGGAGAAGTCTGTACAGTCAGCGGGGTATACACAAATCAACGGATTGTCCTCCTTTCGGGCATAGTAAAAGCGCCACTCGTTAGAGTGACGCTATGCGTACAAATTGGAATTTGTATTTCAGCAAAAATGGTCAATATAGTTTTGAAGTTTCTCGACGAACAGGCCGACGTGATATCCGTCGCAGACAGCGTGATGTACCTGTATTGCAAGTGGAAGTATGCGTTTGCCATCTCGGTCAAAGTATTTTCCCATTGTGAAAATCGGCAACAGAAAATGCCCATCATCAAAAACATTGATGTTGAATCCAGAAAATTCCAGCCACGGCACCATAGAGATATTGAATGAATTGGACGGCGTTCCGTCTTTGGGCGCATAACGGATAGAGGCGCTGTACTTTTCGGCGTCGATTTCGTAGTTCTTCAGGAAGGTATCATAATCTTCCGAGAAATAAGACCAGATACCCGAAAAGTTCTTCTTTTCTTTATTAAACACCGTGTACATGGGATGCATTTCATCATAAATACCGAGTCCTTCCGCAGTCAGAGAAGTTCGGAATTCAGGCATATCGTTCACTGTTTTGGTTAGCAGCCAAATCATCGCGGGATAGAGTCTGTGGTTTTTCAGGTTTGTAATGTCAAGGTTGACAACAACGGAATATGTACAAACCACTTGGCTGATAAAATGCTCGTAAAACTCTTTGCGCTCCCAGTTCTCAATGTCAATCAATCTGAATGCCATAATTGTTCCTTTCTACAAATTCAAGTTTGTCGAGGACATTATAGCATATACAGAAGGGAATATAAAGACGAACACGGTTACAAGTACCGCCAGTTAGGCTGCACCCTCAAATACGTTACGTTGCCTGTCCACGAGATGGTGCTGTTCCCGGGCGGCAAAGTTGGAAAGTCACCGCTCATGCAGCTGTTCATGGGTGTCATACCGGAGTATGCTTCCTGGAGCATAGAATCAATCGTGATCTCACCGTTCACATCAGAAAGCTCCACAATGGTCATGTCAACGAACAGAGTAATCTCTCCGTTTCCGGTCACAGTGATGATTGGCTCGGAGGGCACATTCCCAGGGTTCTGCATGGTGACATATCCGCTGGTACTGCCGCTGGCGGGCTGGATGTTCTTGGGTGCTACATCAGCCTCATACCAGAAGGGCTTGCAGCGGAAGTTGACAGCGAAGGTTCTATGAGGATTGCCCCGGAGGATCTTCTCAAACGGAATCTGGTTGATAATCCGGGCATAGTAAAAGCCACCGTCGCGGTTGGCGAAGGTGACTGTACCGGAGCCGCGCAGCCACCCGGCGATCTCGGGAATCCTATCAGGATCGGAGATCACGCAGGTGGCTGTCAGCACCATGTCGTTATATACATAGTCCCCTTCAAGAGTGGTCAGCGAACCACTCCGTCCGGGGACATCGGTGAATGTGACGCGCTCCTCCGGAATGGTGGGCGGAGGCTGTTCGGTCACGTAGATTCCATAGTCGGTGCATTTCACACCGTTCCATTCAAACCAGTCGTTCATGCCATTCTCAGCCCCTTTCCGCGCTGCTGTCGTCTGGTCAGCGTTGCGATCTCTACAGCCAGAGAGCGGATATCCTGCTCATCACGGATAACCATTTGTGCGACTTGGATGGTAGAGTTCACGTTGTTGTTGTAAGTGCGCCGATTGTCACTGGCGGTATAGCCAATGGCGCTGTTCTTTGCTTCGCCTGTCAGATAGCGGGATGCGTTGCGAATGACACGTGCCTGTTCCTTGCTTTCCTTCAGCACGCCCTGTCCGAAGCCGCGCATCGTCATGACACCGACTTCATCCTCGAAAACGCGAGAAGGCGATTTGATTTTGAGTTCGGATTTCGCGGCGCTGACAGCAGCCCGGGCGGCAGAGCGCATGGCAGAGATCACACCGGAGCGGCCTGCATTGATGCCTGCCTTCAGACCAGCCATTGCGTTGACGCCTGCAGAGCGAAGCGTTGTGCTGGTCAGGCTGGAATTGACGGCGCTCTTCACATTGGAGCCAACCGTGCTTCCAGTGGCAGACAAGCTGTAGCCGGTCATGGCATTCGCAATACCCTGCATACCGGCTGTGCCGTAGGAAGCCAGCATTGCTGCGGGAAAAGCAGTGGAGATTGCCGTCTCAATAGAAGTTGCGACCGTCGTTGCATCCGCAGAGAAGTCGTGTGCGCTCATGCCGGCACCGACGCCAGCCGCCACGTTGTCGCCAACAGGCTTCACACGCTCAGACGGAGAGTTGATATCGAATGCCATGTTCAGAGCAGATTCCAGATTGGCTGCAACTGTCTCGGCATCCGTATCCCAGCCGGCTTCCGTCATACCCTGAGCGACACCTTCAAGGATATGGGCGCCGGTTTCTGTGGTATCCAGTCCGTTAAGGAACGTGACGATGGCCTGCAGGTTTGCAATGTCCTCCTCGGACACCTGCTTGCCCTGCATGATTGCGGCGACCATTTCGCCGACATAGGCAGAAAGCTCAGCGACCGTCTGCGAGTTGAAGTCATAGCGCATGCTCTGATCCAGCACACCATGATCGGTGCTTTCACCGCGCAAGGCAGCCCAGAACTTCTGCCAGCCGTTGTAGTCCAGCGTTTTGGTATAGGAGTTGATTCGGCTGACCGCAGAACCGATCAGGTCCATTGTGGTTGCGGGCATAATGCCTGCCCACATGCCTGCCGTGGTGACACCCAGCTTATCAACCTCATCCACCAGAGGAGAAATGGCATCGATGGCTTCCTGCGTACCAGTGACCTGCGGAGAAATCAGGATGTGCATCGTGCCGTCCTCGTCCATCGTTGCGATGGTATCGGCGGTGATCGCACCCTCCGGGACAGCGGTAACGGGGATTTCGATGCCGTCCTGCCAGATCTTGATTTTGCCGTTTGCGCTGAGTGCAGCGAGGTCAGTATCGGACACTTCGCCCAAGCGGACAGGCACTTCAACGCTCAGACCGCTGTTCTCCTGAAAGTCCTGATAAGTCAGGTATTCATAGCCGGTGATCTGCACTTTGGTTGTCAGGATCGGAGGATTCAGACCTTCCGCCTGAACGTATTCGGTGATCTGGGCAACGACCTCAGCCTTCAGCGCGGTCTTGTCGCAGTTGGTGGCTTCTGCATAGGCAGTAACCATAGCGTCCACCTGTGCATCGGTGACCTTGCTCAGATCTACGTTCTCGTCCAGCAGATACTGGGTGACGATTGCGGCAACGTCGGAAGGCTTCAGCGTTGTGGTCAGTGCACCGCCTTCGATTTCCTGATAGGCCATGACAAAGGCTGTCACACCATCAGGTGCAAGGCCGGAAATATCCACGCCCTGTTCTTCTGCGTAATTGGTGACATAAGCCACAACATCGCTGGGCTTGAGGAGAGACACATCCGCGCCTTCCGCAAGCTCCTGATAACCGGCAACAAAACAGGCGGCAATCTCAGGCGTCAGTCCGGATACATCGGCGCCGGTGGTGATCTCAGCGTACTTCTCTACATAGGCGATCACGCCCTGCGGAGTAAGCTGGGCAACATCCGCGCCTTCTGGGATTTCCGTATAGCCGGAGACGAAGGCTTCAACCGTGGGCTGGATCTTTTGGGTTTCCTCGTTTTCCTGATAGGATGCAATGATGGCATCGGTGGTGATCACGCCGGGGTTGGCAGCGAACTCATCCCACCGTGCCTGCGCACCCGTCATATCAAGATCGGTTGCGATCTTCAGAGCCTCTTCGGGGATCGCTTCAGAGAACATGCTCGCCAGACCGGGGAGTTCAAGCTGGTGGGTGTCCAGATAATCCTGAACGGAAGCCAGTTGCTCCCTAGCTCCGGACACATCAATTTCCGGGAACATTGCTTCGATCTCTGCTTCCGTCAGACCGCTGTCCAGAAGGGACTGGATCTGTGTGAGCAGTCCGATGTACTCGATCAGCGCGCCCTCGTCCATATTCGCTGTGATCTCATTGAGATCAGCCAGCAGACCGGGCTTGTCAGTTTCAGAAGCCATGCTGTATTCGCGCAGCTTCTGGTTCAGTGTGTCAATGTCTGCTGCCGCCTGCTGGATATCGTCCTGCTGCCATACAGGCATCACAATGGAAGCCATAGTCTGCGCGTATTCCAGCGCAGCGGCACGGCGGTTTTCGTTGTACTTGAGGTTCAGTTCATCCAGAGCCGCCTGACGTTCGGAAGCATCCTCGATCAGCATGATCAGAGCGTACTCCTTGTCATACTGCGCATCGATCTGTGCATTGATGGCAGCCATGCCTTCAGCGGCGGCAACCATTGCATTCTCATAGACAGACACATCTGCATCGCTCTGACCGCGGGCATGCGCACGGGCAACTTCTGCTTCCACCTTCTGAGCAATGGTTTCAAAGCCGTCCGTTTCAGCCGGGGTCAGATGATACTTGACAACGATTGCCTCGCGGGTATCGATCAGCTCCTGCAGACGGATCTGGTCCCCTTCGGAGAAGTAGCCGTTCTGCCGCTTTCTCAGCAGCCGTTCGATCTCTTTATCGATGGCGTCCAGCTGATCGATGTCGGCCTGCAGCTGAGCAGACACACCGGTATAGCCATTGGCATCTGCGGTGGCCTTCAGTTCAACCAGCGCATTGCGGGTATTGGCAGTCAGCGTCTTGAAGGATTCAGTCCATTCGCTGACAATCTCATCGGTTTCCTTCTTGCCATCCGTCCAGACAGTAAGAAGTCCGGAGAGCCATTCCTCAGCAGTCTGTGCCTCATTGGTGAAGTCACTTTCACTCATGCCGAAGAAGGAAAGACCTTCGCTGTTTCCATAGAAGGTTTCAGCAGCGGTATCCTTCCAGTTTTCAGCGGTTTCCGCCATGCCTTCGAGTGCTTCACGGGCCTGCTTTGCACCGGAAACATAGTCGGCAAGCGCAATCGTGCCGACCACAACCGCTGCCGCAACAGCCAGCCACACAGACGGAGACTTGCCCAAAACGGACATAAAGCCCTTGAAGCCGCCTCTTGCCTTGCCGACAGCGGTAGCGAACTTGCCGATGCCCCCGGTAAACACACTGATGCCCTTGGAAACCTTGCTGATGCCCAGGAGAACAGGACCGGTTGCGGCTGCGATGCCAGCCCATTTGATGATCTGAAGCCGCTGAGCTTCATCCATTTCAAGGAAACTGTCAAGCAGATCATCCGCGCCTTCGATCAGATTCTGGATCGTGGGATTCAGATCATCGCCGATCTGCTGCCCGAAAAGAACAGCCTTGTTTTTCAGGTTCGTCAGCTTGCTCGCCGTTGTCTGGTAGCGTTTGCCGGCTTCCTCCACCAGAGCGGAGTTGTCTTCCCAGGCGGCATTGGCCATGATCTGCGTTTCAGCAAAAAGCTCCGTAGCGTTTGTCGCACGGAGCAGAGTATCACGAAGTCGGATTTCAGAGATGCCGATCTCTTCAAGGGTGGCAATGGCGCTCATGCCTTGTTCGTCCATCTGAGACAGACCAACAATGAATGCCTGAAATGCAGCGGCGGGATCAGCATCCCACAGCGCCTTGAACTGATCAGCGGTCATGCCCGACACCTTGGCAAAGTCCTCAAGTGCTTCACCGCCTGTGGCTGCGGCAACCTCCATCTTAACCAGAGCCTTCGAGAAAGCAGAACCGCCCATTTCAGCTTCGATACCGACAGAGGACAGCGCCGTGGCAAAGCCCAGAATCTGAGATTCGGTCAGGCCTACCTGCGTACCGGCAGCGGCAAGACGCATAGCCATCATCATGATGGAGGATTCGGTCGTGGCGAAGTTGTTGCCCAGCTGAACCAGCGTAGAGCCGAGGTTCCCAAACATGCTCTGATCCATGCCGGTGATGTTTGCAAACTTTGCCAGCGTGGACGCAGCCTCAGAAGCTACAATATCGGTCGAGTTGCCGAGGTCGATCATCGTTCTGGCAAACTCAGTCAGATAATCCGTACCGATACCCAGCTGACCCGCGATAGCAACAACTTCCGCGATATCGTCCGCAGAAGTGGCGATCTCGGTCGACATACCCTTGATCTCATCAGACAGGGCGGCGAACTCTTCTTCGGTGGCATTGACAGTCTTGCGGACGGAAGTGAATGCCGACTCATAAGAAATGGACGCCTTGATCGCCGCAGATCCCAGCGCCAGAATCGGCGTGGTCATTACGGTGGTCAGAGTGCGTCCAACGGTCCCGGTTACTTTGCTGACCTTGTCACAGTACTTGCTGAAGGTATCCAGACTCTGTCCGGCTTCCGTCCATGCTGACTGTGCGGTGCGAAGATCCTTATTGGTTTGTTCGATTTCCTGCCGCACCTCGGCAAGAGCAGTCTTTGCTTTGTTGAGTGCAGTCTCAGCATCAATGACAGCATCCGATGCCTGCTGGATCTTCTCGGGATCATGTGCATCCTGTGCCGCCTTCAGCTGTTCACGGGCGCCTCGCAGAGCATTCTCATACTCGGTGACTGTGTTTTCCTGAAGGGTGAGCTTCTCGCGGAGCATGGTGAGCTTGGCAGTCAAGCCGCCAACACTGGTGTCCATGTCCTTGATGCCGACAGCGGCCAGCTTGAACTTGCTCTCTGCAAGGCTGATCTGCTTGCCGAAGGTGGTGATAGCCGTCCTGCTTTGTTCAATGGACTTTCCGGCTGCACCCCAATTGGTCTGAGCCAGTGCCAGAGAACGGTTGCACTTGCTGATTTCAGACTCGGTTGTCTTTACAGCAGCACGGGCGCCATTCAGATTGATGTTTGCCTGAGATACAGCGTCAGCAGCGTTCTGAGTACTCTTTTTCAGAGCCGCATTCTGATCGGTAAGCTTTTTCACTTCTGCACACTGGGCGCGGTATTCGACCTTCAGCTGATCGAGGTTAGCCTTGGACGCAATGGTCGCAGAGTCCGTTTCACCCAGTGTAGCCGCAAAGGTACGGTACTGCTGTGCCGCAAGACCGACCTGCTCCTTGAGCGCCTGCTGTGCTGTTTTGGCATCCGTCAGCCGCTGGGCATAATCATTCTGGCGGTTATAGCACTCCTGCAGCTTTGTATTTGCGGCAGTCATCGCCTTTTCATACTGTGTGACCGCATCCCTCTGAAGCTGAAGCCTGCGCTCCAGCGTGGAAAGCTGTGTCGAAAGCCCGGTTGCGGTCTTTTCAAAGCCCTCAATACCGGCAGCGGCGAGTCTGAACTTGCTCTCCGCTTCCTGAATCTGCTTGTTGACAGATTTGATATTGCGGGTAAAGTTGTCCGTCTGAAGGGACAGCGACACAACAAGGTCGCGGAGGGTTTCACTCAAGATTTCTCACCTGCCTTACAGAGTGGGCGTAAGATTGCCCCAGACCTCATCGATGAACGCGCGGCGGGGTTCTTTCTTCTTCTTCTCCTTGCGGGCATTCCAGGCGCGGACACCGAGAAAACCCAGCATATCCATGCTGTCGATCTCGCTCATACGCCAGCCGCCTTCAAGGAGTGAGTTATAGGTGTCCATGATAAAGTCGTGCAGCGTCAGGCGGGATTCGTCAGATCCGTCTGAGCCGCCTTCGTAGGGAACTCATCCAGTACCCCCGTGGTCTGGGTCTGGACGGCCATGAGAGCGAGGGCAATGTCATGCATCAGCCTGTCCACGGGATAGTAATCCAGCACCTCGTCGGGGGTGAACTGGTTGCCGAACAGGATGCAGAACCAGCGGATCATCACATCCATCGCTTCCGGGATGCTGATCTGATCATCCGTCTGGATGGTCTCGCCCTTAAGCGCCGCCTGCGACAGTGCGACGATCTTGCCGTACACCTTGGCGGCGGGTTCCATCTCGCGAAGCGCACGGCCGGTGATGAAGTCAACCGTGTACTTCTTGTTGTTCAGTGTGCAAGTAATCATGATTATTACCTCCGATCAGTAATCAACATCGTCCAGATACAAGGGAGCAAACTGCGCGGGCTTGTTTTCAGCGATACAGCGACGGATGATCTCAATGTTCTCTTCGTCCGTGCTGCCGGGAAAGCCAACGCCTACAGCATAAGGGTACGGCACACCGAAATGATCGAAATAGTCATTCATGGCCTTATCAAACTCATTCATCGTTTTTTCCTCGCTTTCATCATGTCCTGATAGACCTGATAGGTCCTGGGGAAATATTCTTTGATAGCCTTCAGCGATCCGGGATGAGCGGCCTCGGCAGAAATGATCTCAGCAAAGATCTCCCTGCTGTTGCCGCGGCTGCTCCAGTAATCGAGGCCGTGTCCTGCACCAAGCGGATGTGCAATGCCAAGACCTGCGCCTTCAAACATATCGGAGATATCACTTCGATCCCGATAGCTGTATTTGCTGTTTGCTTCGCTGACCAGAGCACGGGCAGCCTGCTGGCGATTCAGATTGGGATTCTGCCTGCGCATTCGTGCCAGGTGTCCTTCCAGTTCATCCTTTGCTGTTCTGCCGAGCAAGCCGCCGGATGATCCGCTGCGAATGATCGCCTTGCCATCCGAGCCGATTCCCTGAAACAGATCTGAGTAGGCACTGTAATTGCCCTGATTATGAGTTCGGGCAATCAGGTAATCGGTCATGTGCCCGTATTCGTGGAACAGTACGCTGTAGGGCGTTGATATCGCATCGCCCCGGGCAACAGACGGGATGTGAAGATGGACACTGTCATCTCTCGGAGAGTAGAAAGCGCCTTCGTCGCGCCGCATGTTTGTTGCACGGAACTGTGCGGCATACTGCTCCCACAACGCGCGGATATGAGCCGGCGCATTCTGGAGAATGGCCAGAACTGCATTGGCATGATTTGCTCCATAGGCATTCTGCAGGAATGTCTGGATAGATGCCGTACCGCCTGCGGTCTGACGGTGGCTGGAACCTCCTCGTCCGCCCATATCAGCACCGCCTTCGGGCATGGACTGCCTTATAGAAAGGGTCATGCCGTTCGATGTTGCCCTCGCAGGCAGATGGAACATCGCCAAAGAAAATGATCTTCTCAGGCTTCAGACGCCTGAGCATTTCATTGTATCCGTCCATAAACAGAGCACGTGCGGTCGGGCTTTTCTGGGTGCCTACGGAGGATACTGCAACGCATCCGCCGACAGGCTCGCCGTCAAAGCACCACTCGAAGCTATCATGATCGCTCCAGCAGATGGACGGAATGACTGTAATGCCCATGCTCTGCCAGTAAGCGCCGATCAGATGCTTGCGGTAGTGGTTGTAGATCTGCACGGCTCTGGGATAATCGGTAAACAGGCTGAAGTCAGGCGTCATAGCTGCCTTGAATTCAGAAAGAAGGAGCGCATAGCGTCTGGGGTCATGCCATGTGCGCTCAAAAATGTAATCGTCCACAAAGAAGTGAACACCGTGGACGCTGCGCCTTCGGTCTGTTCCGGCACAGTTGAAGCTGATCCAGTCCGTTTTCTCATCGAAGTGGACGGGCACCAGCTTAGGGGTATCGTACAGACCTTCGCATTCGAACACGCCAAGCCCCAGATTGTGTCCGTTGCGCTGCATAGCTTCAAGCGCCATCGGGATCACCTCCAAAGGAAAGGCACACCCCATGATAGAGAGCATGAGGTGTGCCGGAATGGGTTATCAGGTACCGGTGGTAAAGGTCGGTTCGTAGACGGTGGACAGGAAGGACTTACCCTTTTCAGCAGTGAAGCCGTTCTGGCCTTCGTCAGCGACCGCCTGATAGCGACCATCATGGGTGCGCTTGATGGCAGTCCATTCAACCTCGCCAGTCTGACGGGTAATAGTGGTGCCTTCCTTGGTCGCATAGTTCTCGGTAGCGGGCTTGGCGCGAACCTTGTAGAGCCAGACATACCTGAAATTGCCGTCCGCCTTTTCGGACTTGAAGCCTACGGCGAAGTAGCCGGGCTTATCCGACGCGGTGCGAACCAGTACGCCGTTGTCATCGATCTGGTTGCCGAAGATCTGCTCCTGGATAGCCAGCGGCACATCTGCCATCTTGGTCTTGAAGCTCAGTTCCGGATCAGGATACAGGGTGTCGAATTCCACGTCATCCGCATACTGGATGTCGGGATCAGCGTTCTCAGGTGTGATGGACGCTTCGATAGCGCCGGCAAGCAGCTGAAGCTCGCCATAGGTGTGCTCCGCATCGGTATCAGTGACCAGCGGAGCAATGACCACATTCTTGAGACCCACAGTCGAAGAGACCTGCGGGGAAGCAACAGGAGTTCCTGCCATATTGAATTACCTCCAATTCTTACAGGTTGTCGATGGCGTCCTGCAGGCCTTCCCGGATGATGGCATACGCCTCATCAGCACGGGTATCGTAGGCAGGACGAACGAAAGGATGAGCGGGAGCCGGTGCGGGACCGCCGTGTCCGAACTCCACAGGGTTTGCGTAGTAAGCGCCTTCAGCAGAGTGATGCACACCGATGGTCACGCTCTTTCCGCTGTACTTGCGCTTGCGGACACTGCCGATCTCAATGGAACGATGCAGTGCGCCGGTAATGATCTTGGGATCGCTGGAGGCATTGGCCTTCATCTGCTGGTGGATCGGCTCTGCGGCTGCAAGAAGAATGGTCTTAGCAGTCGCGGAACCGGCTCCGTCTGCATCCATGATGCCTGCCATCCGGGCGATATCATTTCGGAGAGCCTCAAGCCCTTCGGTTTCAAGGGGCATCGATATGCACCTCCTCATGCCAGCACCATGTCCACTGAACCGTGAACTGGCGTGTGGCAGTGTCGTAAGCGGGCTGGTTGTAGCCTTTATCGGATTCCTCGACCATAGAAAACCCGGCTGCATACATGGCGCTGCGGATGCGGTCAGCCATAGCAGTCGGGTCTGTGTCACTCCAAAGGTTGAGATAGACAAAGGTACGGACAGCACTTACGTGGTCATCGAAATGACTGGACTCAGTTTTGGTGGTGGAATACACCACATACTGCTGAGGCGGATTCTGATTGGGAGAATTTGCTCTCCACACGCCCGCCATAACGGGAATCCCGATGTCCCTGAGCGCATTCTGAACCTGCTTCATCCGCTCACACCCTCGGAGATGGACGCCTTAAGGCCAAGGTAATGACCCCGGAATCCGTATTCGCCCAGAGTGGAAATGTGCCACTTCTTATTGCGGAAGCGCACCCACATGCCCGGGACAACGTCAGCGCGGTAGCGGATGGTGAAGTTGACAACAGCCTCGGTATTCATGACATCGGCAGAGCGGTAATGCTGGTTGCCGGCATCTGTAACCGCCGACCAGACCTTGCACAGAACGATGTCTGTTTCTTCGGGATAGCCGTTTTCGTTGATCCTGTTCTCCGTATAGCCGATCTCTACCAGATGGCGGAGGTCGCCCGGATGCGGATCGGATTCAAAGTTTTTGTATCCTCGCAAGCGAAACCACCTCCTCAGAACATCTTTGCGGGATCGCGGTACGGATACAGAAGATTCTCAAAGGCAACGCGCATGGTCACATACACCTGCTTGTCCGGGTTGTCCCGGTTCTCGTAGTAGTGGCTGACCATGAGCATCACGGCGAGACGCACAGGCTCAGGTGCGGATTCGGAGAACTGCACACGGCAGTAATCCTCAGCCACAGCCTGAGCCTGTGCGATCATGGTGGAGATAAGCTCGTCCTCCTCATCATGCTGAATACGAAGATGGGTCTTCACTTCGTCAATGGTGAGGATCATGGAGCATCACCTCATTCAGCGGTGTCGGGAGCCATAAGACCAGCAGCCTTCAGCTTGCTGAGCAGTTCGTTGAAGTCCTCGCGGAGCGCGGCAACAGTCGTCGCTTCGCTTTCCTTCTGGTTCGGGATCTGCGCGATTTCCTCGTCCGCGAACGCGGCAGGCAGCGCGTCAGCGCCTTCCACTTCAGCGCCGGGAAGAAACGTGAGCTTGCCGCCGATGACAAGCTCATTGCCGCCGTGGGCAAAGTAGTTCTTCGCATTGTAGCCGTTACTCATTGGACATCCTCCTTATCAGGAACCGGCCTTCATAGCCAGACACTTCATGCCTTCCTGCTGTACCAGACGGGCATCCAGACGCTGGGTAACGCGGAAACCGATCTGGCCGGTAGCAGCATACAGCTCATTCAGACGCTGGATGGAGCGACCTTCACGGTCGGCGATCCAGTAGCTGGAGAAATCACCGAACAGGATGGGCTTCGCACCGGCGCCGATCAGCGGCATGTGGTAAGAAGTCTCGTAGCGGTAGCCGAGCAGAGTGTCAGGCTGACCGTTGAGACCGGCCTGCCAGAGGAACTGGCCGTTGCCGTCCTTCAGCTTGCGTACAGCCTTGATAGTCTGGTCATTGAACAGGAACATCGCGTGCCTACGGTAAGGGGCCTTCAGAGAATAGACCAGATCGATCAATTCATCTGCGGTAAAGGAAGTAGCACTGGCAGCGGTAACACCGGTGGCAGCACCATTGGAACTGTGCAGCAGACCGATGGGCTTACCGGCACCGTCACCGTTGATGAAGGCGTCTTCCTCGGCATCACCAACGAGACTGGCAAATTCGGTGGCGATATAACCTTCTACATCGAACACGCTGTCCCGCAGAAGTTCTTCAGACACCTTGATAATGGCACCGATCTTGTGGGCGCCCAGAGAGATCTGACCGAAGGAACTATCCGTTTCGGGAATTGCACCTTCTTCATCAATCCAGCTTGCAGAGCCACGCCCCGCAACCAGAGGAATCTTACGATCACCGGAAGAGGTATGAATCACCTTGCACAGGGAGCGGAGCTTGTTCTCCTCCTGCAGAGCCTGTACCAGAGTGCGCTCATACTCATCGGGGACGAGGTAGCCACCTTCAGTGTCAGTGCCCACCTGCAGGGCATTGAAAACAGAATAATTCGCAAAGCGGTCGCGTACCATGCACCAGAAACTGTCACGGTACTCATCGGAAGCACGACCGGGCTTATCGAGCACAGGCTTTTCGGGACGGGAAGACAGCACCTTGCTGGTGGGCGCGTTCAGTTCACGCTCCAGACGCTCGGCACGTTCTTCACGGTCAATTGCTACGCCATAGCTATCGATATCCTTTTCCATGCGTTCGTAGGTTGCATTATCCTCAGCATTCATCATGCCGTTTGCATCTGCATGTTCGTTCAGGAAGGCCTTCGCCTTATCCCACAGGTCGCTACGCTTCTGGCGAAGTTCAGCAGTCTTACTCATATTGATTTTCCTCCTTTAACGTCGGGGTTTGATCAGTTCCAGCCGCTTGTGCAGCTGGGCAACGGGTACACCGGGTTCGACCGGCTGGGTTACGGGTTCTTCGGGAATGGATTCGGCTGCAGAATCGGTTGCAGGAACATTCTCAGCTGCAACGGCCACAGGAGCCAGAACATCGGCGTCCTTATTGCAATGTTCGATTCTGCGTCGGGATCTTTCAATCCAAAGACTGACCTTGGCTTGTGCATCCTTCAGTACAACTGTGTGGTCGTAAGCCGCATTGATGATGCCGCTGCCCATGTCCACAATGCCGTCTACGAAGCCTTCCGTGTGGGCCTTGTGGGAATCCATCCACGTGGTTTCGGTCATCATGGCGGCTACTTCATCCCGGTTTTTGTGGCAGCGGCGGGCATAGACGTTGAGGATACTTTCCTTGCATGCCTTGAGCATGCGGATGGCATCGTTGAGGTCATGCTCGTTGCCAAATGCAAAAACGCTGGGATCGTGGATCATCCACATGGAGCCAGGCGTCATTTCCAGCCTGTCCGCAGCCATTGCAAGTACAGTGGCGGCAGAAGCAGCTGTTCCGGATACGATGATGTGAACATCACCGGGATAGGCTCGGACATCATCAAACATCCTGACCGCCGCGTTACACGAACCGCCGTAGCTGTTCAGAATGATGCGGACAGGAAGACTGTGATCCTCGCCCTCTGCGAACAGTTGATCATGGAGAATGTCAGGGGTGATCTCGTCACCGTACCAGACCTCCTCATCGATGTAGCCGTTCAGGTTGATTACTCTCAAGATTTCACCTCCTCGTTCTGCGCCCATACGATGCCGGCGAGAACAAAAAAGACACACGGCACAGCAACGCTGTTTCCGTATGCCTTGTATTCAGCTGCATCTGAGTTGGGCGCGGTCAGCCACTTGAGAATGGCATTTCGGCTGCGCACTTTGTCGGGTTTGCCGTTGATGGCATCCCATTCCTGGAAAACATCAGTCCAGAAACGGATTTCGTCCTCATCAGGATTTTCACTTTCCAGATCCTTGCACCAGCCGTCAGGATATCCCTGCAGTCGGCAGCACTCGTCCGGAGTAAGCCGCCTGACCAGGTATTCCTCGCAGGGCCTGCCCACAACGGGCGGATCTTTCCAGTCTCTCGCCATGAGCGGAGGTGCCTGTTCCTGACCGACAGCCGTGAATTCACCGGTGGTAACGGCATAGACAGGTTCAACAACCATCATACCGCCCTGATTGCATGCCGGCGAACCGCCGTTGCAGTCGAGTGTTCTGCTGGTATCAGCTTCGTATACGCCGCTGTGCGGGTTATCCGACAGCATGGCATTGCTCTGATCGGCGCTGATGCCGAATACCAGCGGCACCTGATTACCGCCTGTACCCATTCGGGAAAGAAGCGTCTGACAGATACCGTCTTCTCTCAGCTTGATGCGGCTGTCCGTAGGATTGAACTCAATCGCCACACCGGGCGTAACACCGGCACGGAGCGTCGGACTCTCTTCCTCGCGGTAGCCGATGCTTCGGCTGTCGGCACTGTGCTCGGTGCAGAAACCAGAAGCGCCCATGATGCAGGGCGGATGATGGGCTTCTGCCCGGAGGGTGGAGGTCATTTCACGGGTGACATCCATGCGGCTTCCGCCCTGATCGTTCAGGCAGAGGCCTGCCTCTCCAGCGCCTTCCTCAGCACCTCGGGCAGTTCCTTGCCTCGTTTCGCAGCGCGGCGGAGTATACCCTGACAAGCCCTCGGACTCAAAGAGTACCGATCCTGCACATTGTCCATCAAGATCGAGGACAGCAAATATTCGTTTCCGTCTTTGTGCGACTCCCCAGCCCTTCGAGGCATCGAGGATTCGCCAGGAGAGAGAATAATTGTCTCCCAGGATCTCGCCGGCTGGCAGCCACTTGCCGCTGTCAGGCATAGGAACATCTGCTTTGGGGTCTTTGATGCGGATGAGGCTTTCGAGGACTTCCCGGAAGTCGCGCCCATTCGCCGAGGACAGGGCGCCCGGCACGTTTTCCCAGACAGCCCAGCGCGGGGATCGTCCATTGGTCTTGCACCTCATTTCTGTGATGATTCGGATTGCTTCGCGGAACAGACCGGAACGTGCACCGTCCAGTCCATTTCGCTTGCCGGCGATAGAAAGATCCTGACAGGGCGAACCGAAGGTGATGATGTCCACCGGCTCCAGATCGCCGCCGTTCAGTTTGCTTACATCGCCGTAATGCTTCATATCGGGCAGGCGCTTCTGCGTCACGCGCACGGGAAACGGCTCGATCTCAGACGCCCAGACGGGATGGATACCCGACTTGATGCCTGCCAGCGGAAAACCGCCGATACCGTCAAAAAGACTGCCCAATGTCAATTGGTTCAAGGCGCGCTGCCTCCTTTCGGTTTTCGCCGCTTCCGGGAATTGCTGTCCTCGGCGGGCGGCGCTTCTTCTTGCTCAAGTGTGTTTCCGTCAGCCTCCTGATCACTGTTCTCAGCCTGTGCAGCGGATGCCGCAGCGGCAAGGAAAGCAGTGATGCCGGCAAGGTTGACGGGGATCATATTGCCGTTGACAAGGTAGGCATTGCCGCCTTCTTCATCAGACATGGCGTTCATGTTCTCCAGTTCGCGGATATCGTTGGCACTCATCCAGCCATTTTGCCTTGCAATGGCGTAGCCTTCCATGCGGCTCTTGTAGTCACCGCGCATCAGACCATCCAGATTGAACTGCACATAAAAGCGCCCCTTCTCCTTTTCAGAGAAAAGAGCGCGGTTGACTGCCTGTTCAATGCGGACCAGCCACGGGCGGATGGTATGGACAGCAAAGTCGATGGATTGGTGCTCGATATTGCTGAAGGTTGCTCTGTCCAGATCGCCAATCATGTGCGGAGGCACACGGAAGATGCGGCAGATTTCGGCCACCTGGAACTTTCGGGTCTCCAGAAACTGGGCTTCGTTGTTCGGCAGGCTCAGAGGAATGAAGGTCATCCCTTCCTCCAGCACAGCAACACGGCTGGCGTTGGAGGAGCTTCCGTAGGCAGCGTTCCAGCTGGCTCTGAGTGCAGCCGGGTCTTTCACCGTGTTCGGATGCGTCAGGATGCCGCTGGGGCGTGCACCGTTGGAGAAGAACTTGCTTCCGTACTCCTCAGCGGCAATACCCAAACCGATAGCGGACTTTTCAAGTGCAATAGGGCTGTAACCCATGACACCGTCAAAGCCAAGCCCGGGAATGTGAAGCACATCCCTCGGTTCGAGCCGCCAGCGTTTGCCGTCGCTGGTTGTATAGGTGTAGGTCAGAAGACCTCCGGCATCCCGGTCAACTTCCATCTTGTCCGGAAGAAGCGGATACAGGCTGTCGATCTTGTCTCTGCCGGTGCGGATGATCTGGCAGTAGGCATTGCCGTACAGCAGCAGATGAGCCAGCAGCGTTTCCCGAAGGATAAACGAAGTCATTTCCTTGTTGGGCTCGTCATGGATCAGCCGGTACAGCGGATGTCCCGGGGCTTTTCTGCTTCCGTTTTCTGTGGTTTCGTACACATGGAACGGCAGACTGGCAATGGTCTCAGCAATAACACGCACACAGGCGTAGACCGCAGACACCTGAATGGCAGAGGACGGATTTACCGCCTTGCCGGATGCGCTGGTGCCGAAATAGAAGGTCGGCGCTGAGGAAACAGCATCCGTAGGCTTGTCCCGTGCGCGAAACATGCGGGCAAATGGATTCTTCACAGTTCTCACTTCCTTTTACAGGCCACTTCCTGTCTTATGGTCATGGCAGTCCTTGCACAGCGGCTGCCAGTTGCTCCGATCCCAGAACAGAACAGGATTGCCGCGATGCGGAATGATATGGTCAACAACGGTTGCGGGCTTCAGCTTGCCGGTTTCTCTGCATTTGGCACAGAGCGGATTCTTTTTGAGGAACAGCGCCCGGGCAGAGCGCCATTTCCCGTCATAACCGCGTTCAGCAGCATTGCCGCGCATGCGGTCTGTGCTGTATTCAGCATGTTCCCGGCAGTAGACACCCTTGTCGCAGAGATTGGGACAGCCGGGAAACCTGCATGGTCTTTTCGGTTTTCTGGGCATAGACTCACCTCACAGTACCAGCAGACCGCGATGGTTATACACCGAGTCGCCGGTACTCAGGTTCTTCATCGCCCGGTCAAGCGCCATAACGAGCGCAACAGCGCCGTCCACCTTCTCAGTGGATTTTTCTTTATCCAGTTTGAGGTTGCCGGCGGGATCAGTTCGGACATATGCGTTATCCATGTTCCAGCGCAGAACCGGATGACCACCGTGTGCCAGCTTGTGTTCCAGCACAATGCGCATCAGTTCTTTAGTCGGGGGCGACATATCCTTGAAGCCCTGTCCGAAGGGAACCATCGTGAATCCATCGTCCTCCAGCGTCTGTACCATCATGGTCGCATTCCAGCGGTCGTGGGCGATTTCACGGATGTTGTAGCGTTCGCCCAGCTGGCAGATAAACTGCTCGATGAAGCCGTAATGGACAACGTTGCCTTCGGTTGTTTTGATAAAGCCCATCCGCGCCCACTGGTCATACGGAACATGATCTCGCCGCACTCGCAGGGAGAGCGTATCCTCCGGGAGCCAGAAAAAAGGAAGAACCCAATAAGGCTCTTCCTCGGAGGTTGGCGGGAATACAAGCACAAGTGCTGTAAGGTCGGAGGTACTGGAAAGGTCGAGTCCCGCATAGCACGGTCGGCCTTCCAGCCAATACGGGTCAACAGTCCGTCCGCATTCGTCCCATTTATCCATAGGCATCCAGCGAACGGACTGCTTGACCCACTGGTTGAGACGCAGCTGGCGGAACATGTTCTCATCAGCCGGCGTCTCTAGGGCTTTCCTGTACGCGTCCCGGACTTTATCTATAGAAATGGTTTCTCCGAGCGACGGGTTGGCCTTGTACCAGTTTTCTTCGCTTGTCCAGTCTGCTTCATCCGGCAGACCGAATATGACCGGGTAGAAACGAGGATCGACCTTGCGTCCCTCGATTATGTCCACGGCTTTCTGATGCACTTCCCAGCAGATGCTGTTTCGGTCGGTGCCGGCAGTCGTGAGGAAAAACCACAGCGGCTGCTTACGGGCGTCACCGGAGCCCTGCGTCATAACATCATAAAGAGCGCGGGTTGGCTGGGTGTGTAGCTCGTCAAAGATGCAGGCCGAAACGTTCAGACCATGCTTGGTGGCAACCTCGGAGGAAAGCACCTGATAGATGCTGCCAGTGGGCTGATACACCATGCGCTTGGTAGAAGGTATGATCTTAATGCGCTTCATGAGCGCTGGGGACTGCCTGACCATATCGACTGCAACATCGAATACGATGGCGGCCTGCTGGCGATCCGAAGCACAGGAGTACACCTCAGCCTTCCATTCATCGTCATTGATGAGCATATTGAGTGCAAGCGCAGCGCCGAGCTCGGACTTGCCATTTTTCTTGGGAATTTCGATGTAAGCGGTGTTGTACTGCCGCATGGTGGGGTCATCATCACGTACAGTACCAAATACATCGCGGATTACCTTCTCCTGCCAGGGAAGCAGTTCAAATGGCTTGCCGTGGAATTCGCCCTTTGTGTGCTTGAGCGCCTCAATAAAGCGCGTCACGCGCTGGGCTTTTCTTTCGTCAAACGCCACCTTACCAGCCTCCCTTCAGCAGGGATTCCATCGGATCGTCCGAAGCAGCATCGTCCTTGCCGCCGCCATTGGCGATAATACGTGCGCGGGTGGCGGGCGTCAGTCCGAATTCCGAGCAGAAACTCTGCATGATCTTTAGGTTTTGCTGGGCAATGCTGACCTGCGGCACCTGCTGTACATAGCCCGAAGGCGTCTGGAAGATCGAACCGTGCTGGGAGATGAACTCTTCGGCTTCCTTCCATCTGGCATAAGCCTGACAGTAGCCGGCGAAGGCGGTCAAGTCTGCCTGTGTCAGCACGCCCATCGCTTCAAGGGAGGGAGCCAGCCGCTTCCATTCCTTTTTTGCTTCCGGTTCCAGCCATGTCGGGCATTTGACCGTACCCTTGGGCGGGACCGGCTCATGTTCGTTGATCGGGCGCTTGCCCGGATTGCCTTCCAGCAGCTTCAATGCTGTAGGCTTGGGCTTCCTGCCTCGTGTAGCCATCTGGCATGGCTCCTTTCTGAAAGAATAGGCACATAATTAAGCAGTCACTTCGCTGTATGTGAGTTCACAGCCGTCACGAAGCACCTTCACACCATCCGCGCCGACAGACTCCACATAACGCTGAACGATTACACTGGCATAGCGCGGGTCAAGCTCCATTGTTCGGCAGATGCGGTCTGTCTGCTCACAGGCCATGAGCGTCGAGCCGCTGCCGCCAAACAGATCCATCACCACGCCGTTGGGTGCGGAACTGTTCTTGATGGGATAAGCCAGAAGCGGGATCGGCTTCATGGTCGGATGCTCCTTGGAATGCTTCGGCTTATCGAAGTTCCAGATTGTGGTCTGCTTGCGGTCGGAGAACCAGCGGTGCTTTCCGTTGGGCATCCAGCCGAAGAGTACCGGCTCATGCTGCCACTGATAGGGACTTCTGCCCAGGACAAGAGAGTTCTTGACCCAGATGCATACGCCGCTGATGTGGAAGCCGGCTTCCTTGAAAGCTCTGCGGAAGTTGAGCCCTTCCGTATCGGCATGGAAGATATAAGCAGAGCCGCCTTCCGCCATATGAGCAGCCATATTGCGAAATGCGGCCAGCAGAAATTCATAGAACTTTTCGTCTGCCATGCTGTCATTCTGGATGGATTTGCCGTCAGCAGATTCATACGCCACATTGTAGGGCGGATCGGTCACGACCAGGTTGGCTTTCAAACCATCCATCAGAAGATCGACATGATCGGGATTGGTGCTGTCACCGCAGATCATCCTGTGCCTGCCCAGTGTCCAGACATCGCCGGGCTGAACAAAGGGCTGCATGGCTTCCGGGTCGATATCGCAATCATCATCCTTGACGTTCTTATCATGGACTTTAGAGAAAAGATCATCGACCTCAGCCGCATCAAAGCCGGTAGCGCCGACATCATAACCGGACAGCTGCAGATCCTGCAGAAGATCTGCCAACGCCTTGGGTTCCCATTCACCGACAGCCTTGTTCAGCGCCACGTTGAGCGCCTTTTCATCCTGCGGATTCTCGATATGGACAACCACGCAGTCAATTTCCGTCACGCCTTCAGCCTTCAGTACCTTATAGCGCTGATGACCGCCGACGATATTGCCGGTGACCTCATTCCAGATGACTGGATCAACGTACCCGAAATCGTGCAGACTTCGCTTGATTTTCTCATAAGCGGGATCGCCCGGCTTGAGGTCTTTCCGGGGATTGTATTTTGCGGGCTTCAGCTTATCAACGCTGATCCGCTGTAAATTCATCTGCGTATTCATGAGATACCTCCGTCTTCAAAATGAGCATGAGAAAAGCGCCTGATTGTGCATCAGACGCTTGTTTTGTATAAAGGAACACCCCGTCGGTTTAACCCGCCGGGGTGCTGGATGTTAGCCCTCAATCAGAATGGTCTTCCTTTCGGGGACTTTCGGCGCATCCTTCTTCGGGACGATGATATGCAGGACACCGCTTTCATACGAAGCCTTGATGTCCTCCTCTGTCATGTGCTCGCCCACATAGAAGCTGCGCTGCATCACGCCCGAATAGCGCTCCTGACGGAGCATCTTGCCCTTCTTGTTCTCCTTGTCCTTCTCCAGAGATTTCTCCGTAGAGATGGTCAGATAACCATTGTTCAGTTCAAGACTGATCTCATCCTTCTTGAAGCCGGGCAGATCAACGTCTACTTCGTAGCCGTCCTCTGTCTCTTTGACGTCCGTCTTCATCAGATTCTGTGCGTGCTTGCCGTACAGAGTGTGATCGATGTTGCCAAAGCCGCGGAAGAAGTTGCGATCAAAATCGTCAAAAACGTCCACAAGGTTCTCGCCGAAAACAGTAGGAAGATAGTTGCTCATAATGCAAACCTCCATTCATTTGGCCTTGCACCGCTGGTACGAATGCCAGTATGTAGGGTCGCATTTTAGCCTTTTTGCAGGTCGTGCGTGATGTGGTCATGAGCCACCCCGTTCATCCCTGAACGATGCCTACATTATAGCCATTCGTCAATAAAAGTCAATCCCGTCTTTGTAAAAAAATCAATTTATTTTGTGATACCCCCGGGCCCCGGATTTGTCGGACTTTTACGCGAAAGGGCGCGGCGGTCTCCAGCCAGGGGCTT
>ERZ857882.1520-NODE-1520-length-26879-cov-26.956196_pt1 | contig 26879 bp, 20 predicted proteins | sample MGYA00519697_ERZ857882 | MGnify/ENA primary metagenome ERZ857882 (study PRJEB31778, sample SAMEA3449373) | human gut metagenome | biome: human gut; feature: human-associated habitat; material: faeces | place: United Kingdom | collected 2010/2012 ...
GAGCAGCAGCGCTGGTACGCCATCAAGATCTTTGAGCGCGACGACAAGGTGCTGGAGCAGCTGAAGATCGACGCCACCGTCATGGGCCACATCGAGGAGGACATCAAGGCCGCTGAGAAGGAACTGGACGACGACGCCGAGAGCATCATCACCAACGAGCGCTATGTCTACATTGCCCAGATCATCAAGGGCTGCTACAAGCAGAAGAAGGCCAAGGGCGAGTTGTCCGCCTCCGATAAGATCGACCGCATCGTCACCAACCGTTGGCTGGGCCTGCCCATCTTCGCACTGGTGATGTTCCTGGTGTACTGGATCGCCATGGTGGCCGTGGGCGCCCCCGCCACAGACTGGGCCAACGACGGCGTGTTCGGCGACGGCTGGCACCTGCTGGGCATCGGCTCCGCCGAGTACAATGAGGTGGCTGACGCCTACGGCGAGGCTTCCCTCATCGTGGACGGCTACAACGCCTACATCGAGGAGAACGGCGCGCTGGCCGCCGACGGCACCTTCACCTACGACGTGGAGGACGAGGAGACGCTGGCTGTCGAGACCAAGACGGCGACCATGGCCGACTATGAGGGGGCCATGGCCACGCTGGACGAGATCGGCGAGGAGCCCGACCCCGCCGACTACGGCGTGTGGGTGCCCGGTATCCCCGTTCTGATCGGCGATGCGCTGGAGTCCGCCGGTGCGGCGGACTGGCTGAGCGGCCTGATCCTTGACGGTATCGTGGCCGGCGTCGGCGCCGTGCTGGGCTTTGTGCCCCAGATGCTGGTGCTGTTCCTGATGCTGGCCTTCCTGGAGGCCTGCGGCTACATGGCCCGTATCGCCTTCGTGCTGGACCGCGTGTTCCGCAAGTTCGGCCTGTCCGGCAAGTCCTTCATCCCCATGCTCATCGGCGTGGGCTGCGGCGTGCCCGGTATCATGGCTTCCCGTACCATCGAAAATGAACGCGACCGCCGGATGACCGTTATGACCACCACCTTCATCCCCTGCGGCGCCAAGGTCCCCTTCATCGCCATGATCGCAGGCGCCATCTTCGGCGGCAGCGCATGGGTCTCCACCTCCGCTTACTTCATCGGCATGGCCGCCATCATCGTCTCCGGCATCATGCTGAAAAAGACCAAGATGTTCGCCGGTGATCCCGCTCCCTTCGTGATGGAGCTGCCCGCCTATCACTGGCCCACTCTGGGCAACGTCCTGCGCAGCATGTGGGAGCGCGGCTGGAGCTTCATCAAGAAGGCCGGCACCATCATCCTGCTTTCCACCATCTTCGTGTGGTTCACCACCTACTTCGGCTGGGTGGACGGCACCTTCCGTATGCTGGACGAGAGCGAGATCCAGAGCTCCATCCTGGCTGCCATCGGCGGCGTCATCGCCTGGATCTTCAAGCCCCTGGGCTGGGGCAACTGGCAGGCTGCCGTGGCCTCCATCACCGGCCTTGTGGCCAAGGAGAACATCGTGGGCACCCTGGGCATCCTGTATGGCGGCGGCGACGGCACCGTGTATCAGAACATCGGCGCGGCCTTCACCGGCATCAGCGGCTTCAGCTTCCTGGTGTTCAACCTGCTGTGCGCTCCCTGCTTCGCCGCCATCGGCGCCATCAAGCGGGAGATGAACAACCGCAAGTGGACCTGGTTCGCCATCGGCTATCAGTGCGGCTTTGCCTATCTCATCAGCCTGATGATCAACCAGTTCGGCGGCCTGTTCACCGGCAGCGTCAATGTCATCGGCCTGATCTTCGCCCTGGCGGCCCTGGCCCTGATGGTCTATATGCTGGTGCGCCCCTATAAGGAGGCCACCAAGCTCAACGCCACCGTCTGATCTGTTCCAACCCATCTTACGACATTTTCCGAAAAGGAGTGAAATTCCATGCTGCATTGGATCAGCGCCAATCTCTCCACCATTCTCATCACCCTGGTCCTTATTGCCATTGTAGTCCTTATCATCCGCAGTCTGATCCGCCAGAAAAAGCAGGGAAAGTCCTCCTGCGGCGCGGGGTGCGCCCACTGCGCCATGCATGGCCAGTGCCACCGCAGCCAGCCGTGACCTGATCCCCGGGGGAGACGTGGGCAGCTCCGCGTCTCCCCCGCCCTTTCACCCAGGAGGTTAGATATGTCTAATTGCCCGCAGGCCATGACCCCGGCCTCCATCCGATATCTGCTGGTGCTGGACGATCTGTGCCGGGAGGGCAGGGGCGTCCGCTCGGTGGAGATCGCCGCCCGGATGAACGTGTCCAAGCCCAGCGCCCACTCCATGCTCCAGAATCTCTGTCAGGCGGGCCTGGTGGAAAAGGAGCGCTATGGCACGGTGTTCCTGACGCCGGAGGGCCGCCGGGCCGCCGCGGAATACGCCGCGTGCTTCGGCCCCCTGTGCCGCCGGATGCAGCAGGCCCTGGGCCTGGAGGAAGACGCCTGTCAGACGGCGGTCTGCGCCATCCTGGCCCAGTCCCAGGACCGGCTGCCCCAGCTCCGGGACCGCCTGCTGTCGGCGGAGCAATAGCCCCGCAGGAAAAACAACCCATTTCCTCAAGGAGGTATAACGCTATGATCGAAACCATTGTCCAGGTGGACGGCATGATGTGCGGCATGTGCGAAAGCCACATCAACGACGCCGTCCGCAGCCATTTCCAGGTGAAGAAGGTGTCCTCCTCCCACACCAAGGGCCAGACCGTGATCCAGTCCCAGGAGCCCCTGGACCGGGAGCAGCTGGTCCGGGTCATCAACGACACCGGCTATCAGGCCGGGGAGGTGGTGTCCCGTCCTCTGGAAAAGCGGGGCCTGTTGGGCCGCCTGAAAAAGTGACCATGGAGTCCTGTCTGCATGATGCCGCGCCGCTGCCGGAGCACACCGTCCGCCGGGAGACCCCGGACGGGGGCCAGGCGGCGGTGACGCTTTATCCGGTGTTTCCCGGCATCGACATCCGCTATCACGACGTCCACGCAGGGTCCTGTCCCATGGACCCCGCCGCCCCGGGGGTGCTGGAGATCAGCCACTGCCGGGAGGGGCGCATGGAGTACCGCCTGGGGAGCCGGTATTTCTATCTGGCCCCGGGGGACCTGTCCGTGGCCCGGCAGGACGTGCTGCCCACCCTGGCCGCCTTTCCCACCGGGCACTACCACGGCGTTACCGTTACCGTGGATCCCCGGCGGGCGCCCCGGTGTCTGTCCTGCTTTCTGGAGGACGTGGAGGTGCAGCCCGCCGCCCTGGCGGAAAAATTCTGCGCCGCCGGGGGGTATTTTGCCGCCCGGTCCTCCCGGCGGGTGGAGCACGTGTTTTCGGAGCTGTATCAGGTGCCGGAGGACCTGCGCCGGGGGTATCTGAAGGTGAAGATCCTGGAGCTGCTGCTGTTTCTCAGCGCCTTAGAGGTGCCCGCCCAGCCCCAGGCGGCTGCGCCGGGCCTTTCCCGGGGACAGGTGTCCCTGGCCAGAAAGACGGCGGACTATCTGCTGGCCAACACCGAAAGCAAGGTGACGGTGCAGGAGCTGTCCCGGCATTTCGGGGCCTCCGCCGCCCAGATCCAGGCCAGCTTCCGGGGGGTCTATGGCAGCAGTCCCGCCGCCTGGCTGCGTCTGCAGAAGATGCACGGCGCGGCGGAGCTGCTGCGGTCCACGGACCGGACGGTGCTGGACATCGCCGGGCAGTTCGGCTATGACAACGCCAGCAAATTCGCCCGGGCCTTCCGGGACGTCATCGGCGTGTCCCCCAACGAATACCGCAGCGGCCTGGATCAGGACTCCTGCGCGCCATAAATCAAAACCTCCGGCATTGCCGGAGGTTTTGATTTTATCGGCACAGATAGGAGAACCAGCCCTCGCTGCTGCGGGCCTCGGCAATGGTCCAGCCGTTATCCCGCAGGCACTGGGCCACCTCCTCCGCCCGGTCGTCGATGATGCCGGAGCACAGGAAGATGCCCCCCTCCTTCACCAGGGGCCGCACCGTGGAGGCCAGGGCCTTGATGACGTCGGCCACGATGTTGGCCACCACCACGTCATAGGGGCCGCCCAGCTCCTGCCGCAGGGCCTGATCCGTTACCACATCGCCCCAGCGGACGGTGTAGCGGTCCCGGCCCACGCCGTTGAGGGCGGCGTTTTCATAGGCCACGTCCATGCACTTTTCGTCAATGTCGCAGGCCACGGCCCGGTCCGCCCCCAGCAGCAGGGCGGCAATGGACAGAATGCCGCTGCCGCAGCCCAGGTCCAGCACCGTCTGGCCGCCGGTGATATGCTTTTCCAGAGCCGTCAGGCACAGGCGGGTGGTGGCGTGGCTGCCGGTGCCGAAGGTGAGGCCCGGATTCAGCCGCAGGGCCACCCGGTCCTCCGGCACGCCGGTGCTCTCCCACTCCGGGATGACGATCAGCCGGTCGCCGATCTCCATGGGCTTGTAAAACTGCTTCCAGTTGTTCTCCCAGTCGGCGTCCTCCATGTTCTCCATGGTCAGCAGCAGCCGGCCGTATTCGGGGTGCTCCTGCTTCACCCGGGACAGGGCCATGCGGACCTGAGCCAGGGTGTTGTACCCGTCGGGACTGTCCTCCAGATAGAAGGTGATGCGGCACAGGCCCTTTTTCTCCTGCATCAGCTGGTCGTCCACATAGTCCCAATAGGCGTGGTTGTGCTCCAGAAAGTCCTGGAAATCCCCCTCGTCGTCAATGACCAGGCCGGTGATGCCCAGGTCCTCCAGCAGTGCGCTGACGGGCTCCAGCCCGGCGGGGGCGGCGTCGATCTTCAGCTCCAGCCACTTCATGTTCAGCGCTCCGTTCCCACAAAGAACAGGCCCATGGTGTTGGGGCCGGTATGGCTGCCGATGACAGGGCCGATGTAGTTGATATACACCTCTTTGACGCCGTAGCGCTGCTTGAGCTGGGCGGCCACGGTCTCCGCCTCCGCCTGGCAGTCCGCCTGGCAGATGAACATCACCTGATCCTGCAGGTTGATGCCCAGACGGCCCACGGTGTCCACCAGGGTGTTCAGGCTGCTCTTGCGGCCCCGGGCCTTGCCCACCACCGTCAGCTTACCCTCGTCGGAGGTGTGCATGATGGGCTTGATGGACAGCATGGTGCCCACCAGCGCCGTGGCGGCGGACACGCGACCGCCCTTTTTCAGATAGTTCAGGTCGTCCACCGTGAACCAGTGGCAGACGTGGAGCTTGTTTTCCTCCACCCAGTCCCCCAGCTGGTCCAGGGTCAGGTTCTCCTCCAGCTTCTTGTGGGCGGTCAGGTACATCAGCAGGCCCTGGCCCAGGGAGGCGCTCAGGGAGTCGATGACCCGGATGCGGCCCTCGGGGTGCTTGGCCAGAACGGTCTCCGCCGCGATGCAGGCGGACTGGTAGGTGGTGGACAGGGCCGAGGAGAAGCTGATGCACAGGATATCCTTCCCCTGCTCCAGAATGGCGGACATGGCGTCCTCAAACTGGCCCACGTTGACGGCGGAGGTGGTGGCCATTTTGCCCGCCCGGATCCGCCGGTAAAACTCCTCGTTGCTGATGGCCGCGCCATCCAGGGTGTTGGGATAGTCCTGCCCGTCCATGTGCATGGTCAGGGGCAGCACCTCCAGCTGCAGGTCCTTTGCCATCTGGTCCGGCAGGTCGCAGCAGCTGTCGGTCATGAGAACATATTCGCGCATGGGAAAAACCTCCTTGGAAGGTATAGTTTTCGCGTTTTCTCGACATCTAATATACCATATTAGAACTCACAAGGAAAGATGATTTTTAAAGTTTACAATTTGTTCACAATTAACAAGGCACAAAAAACGCAGGACCCGGCAGCCCTGCGGTGTTTTTTGCGGTCCGCCGCCCGGCAGCGGCGGACCATTTGTAAGAGAGAAAAACTTGGAGGGTATATGCGGAATGGAAAAGGATGGAAAAGCGAATTTGCGTTACAGCAGCTTGCACAGCAGGTCCAGCTCCACGAAAGCCAGAACCGGCATCAGAAACGCCAGCACCACCGTCAGGCCATAGAAGTGGCCGGTGGCCGTGCTCACCAGCGTGAGTGCCATCAATACAGAAGCAACAACGGCTGCAACTACCATACCGGTGCGATTCGTCTTAGTCATTTGAGAACACTCCTTTCTGCTGTTCCCGCGCCGCGTCCGGTGCGGTTCCCCTTCGGGCGAGTGATAAGATAACACGAAAAAAGGGATTTGTAAAATCGGTTCTTTTCCCTTATAATATAGGTCGCAATCTATAATTCCAGGAGGGCTCCGACATGACGGATATGGAGATCGAAACCTTTCTGACGGTGCTGCGCAGCGGGTCCATGACCGCCGCCGCCCAGGCGCTTTATATCACCCAGCCCACCCTTTCCGCCCGGCTCCAGACCCTGGAGGACGAGGTGGGGACGCCGCTGTTTGTCCGGGGCAAGGGCCTGCGGCGGCTGGAGCTGACGGAGGCGGGAACCCGGTTTCTGCCCCTGGCCCAGCGGTGGCAGCGGCTGATGGCCGAGATGCACGGCATTGCCGCCGCCGAGGCCCGGACCCACTTTCGCATCGGCGCTGCCTACACCGCCAACCAATATGTGCTGCCGCCGGTATACAAGCGGTTTCTGGAGCGGGACCTGCCGCTGGCTCTGCGGGTGGAGACCCTGTCCAGCCAGCAGGCCCAGGAGGCCGTTACCCGCCGGGAGCTGGACATGGCCATTGTGGAGGACGACGTGGGCTTCAACCCGGAGCTGCAGGTGACGCCCCTGTTCCGGGAGTCGTTCTATATGATCTGCTCCGAGGGCAGCGACTATCCGGAGCTGGTGAACCCCCACGACCTGGATATGTCCCAGGAGATCAACGTGTCCCAGCGGCGGGAGGTGCAGGTGTGGAACGACTATTGGTTCGGGTCCGATGCCCGGCCCCTGCTGAACACCGACACCATGCAGCTGGCGGATGCGTGGCCCCCCACCCGCCGGGTGTGGGCGGCGGCCCCGGCCATTGCCGCCGAGCACATGCGCCGGGCGGGCCGGGCCAAGATATGCCGCTTCACCGCCCCGCCGCCGGACCGTATCAGCTATCTCATCGCCCCCCGGGCGGTGGAGCTGCCCCGGGAGGCGGCCCTGTTTCTGGAGGACCTGCGCTGGGAGCTGCAGCAGCACCCGGACGTGACCATCTATTTCTGACCGCACTCAGCTTGTCAAAAAAATCTTTTTTGACAAGCTGGAAAATGTGGAAAATTGGTAGCCAGATGGGAAAGAGTATGCTATAATTCATATATTATGTATCTGCCAGAATCGAGGCTTTCGCATATGAACCGGCAATATCCCTGTCTGGAAATCAGCCGCAGCCGCCTGCGGCACAATATGGAGGAGGTCATCTCCCGCTGCACCGCCCGGGGCATCCAGGTGTGCGGCGTCATCAAGGGGTGCAGCGGCCTGCCGGAGGTGGGCCGTATGTTCCGGGACTGCGGGGCCACCCAGCTGGCCAGCAGCCGCCTGGAGCAGATCGTCCGCTGCCGCCGGGCCGGGGTGCCGGGGCCGTATATGCTGCTGCGGATCCCCATGGAAAGCGAGCTGGAGGATGTGGCCCGGTGGTGCGACTATTCTCTGGAGAGCGAGCGGGCCACGCTGGACGCCCTGGAGGAGGCCTGCGCCCGGCAGGGAGCTGTCCACAAGGCCGTGATCATGGCGGACCTGGGGGACCTGCGGGAGGGCTTCTGGGACCAGGACGAGATGCTGGACGTGTGCGTCCATGTGGAGCGGGACCTGCCCCATGTGGAGCTGGCAGGCGTAGGCGTGAACCTGGGGTGCTACGGCTCCATCCAGCCCACGCCGGAGAATCTGGGCCAGCTGGTACATATCGCCCGGCGGGTGGAGGACACCATCGGCCGGAAGCTGGAGATCGTGTCCGGCGGGGCCACCAGCTCCTTCACCCTGGTCCACTGGGGCACCATGCCGGAGGGCATCAACCACCTGCGCATCGGCGAGGGCATCTTAGTGGCCAAGGATTTACAGGTGGACTGGGGCATTCACGACATGGACTATCTGCGGATGGACTGCATGACCCTGCGGGCCCAGATCGTGGAGGTGAAGAACAAGCCCACACACCCGGTGGGACCCATTATGGTGGACTGCTTCTGCAACCGGCCCACCTATGAGGACCGGGGCATCCGCCGCCGGGCCATTGCCGGCATCGGCCGGGCCGACGTGGGGGATATCATGATGCTGCATCCCCGGACGCCGGGTATGACGGTGGTGGGCGGCTCGTCGGACCACTGCATCCTGGACGTGGAGGACTGCGACCCCTGCCCGCAGGTGGGGGATATCGTGGATTTCGACGTGATCTACCTGACCATGCTGTATGCCAGCGCCCGGGAGGACGTGACCGTGAAATTTGTGGACTAATTATAATAATAGGAGGATAGATTTTTGGATAACGAAGGATTGATGATTTTCATTTTCCAGGCCATCATTGCGCTGTTTGCGTTTTTCGTGGTGGCCCCCTGCGTGCTCAATGCCGTCAGCCTGTTCACGGTGCAGAAGCGCTTCGCCAAGACCATGATCGACCTGGGTGTGGTGCAGGCGGACGTGGTGCACAAGCTCCACCCCAAAAAGGAGATCGCCGGGGTCATCATCTCCCTGGTGGTGGTGGCGGCCTTTGGCTACGGCGTGTGGCGGCAGGCCCCCATCAGCTATCTGTCCGGCGGCCTGCCCCTGGTGGTGGGCTTCCTGAAATACCGCCAGATCGTCCAGTTCAACAGCCTGACGGTGAAGCGGTTCCAGAACACCTATCAGGGCCAGATGGACGTGAAGAAGTACAACGACTATGTGAACAAGACCTTCTGAGTGCCAAAAGAGGACGGGGCAGCGCCCCGTCCTCTTTTCCTCGAAAAACCCCCGGTTTGTTCACAAAATCCTGTTGATTTTCGCGGGACGGCGTGGTATCATATCCCAAAATTCCGGGGATTCAGACCCGGCTGACGCAGGAGGACGGCATATGAAAGAAGTAAAGCCCCCGAAAAAACCGTTGATCTATTATTACGGCGTCGCCCTGGTGGTGCTGCTGCTGATCAACTTTCTGCTGGTGCCCCTGGTGGCCCGGCACGCGGTGCAGGAGGTGGACTACGGCACCTTCATGACCATGACCGAAAACAAGGAGATCGGCCAGGTGGAGGTGGAGGACAACCAGATCATCTTCACCAACAAGGACGGCAGCAAGGTCTATAAAACCGGGCCCATGAATGACCCGGACCTGACCCAGCGGCTGTATGACGCCGGGGCGGAGTTCACCCGGGACATTGTGGAGCAGACCTCGCCTCTGCTGAGCTTTGTGCTGACGTGGATCCTGCCCATCATCATCTTCATCGCCATCGGCCAGCTGATGACCAAGAAGCTGACGGACCGGGCCGGAGGCCCCGGCTCCATGATGTTCGGCGCGGGAAAATCCAACGCCAAGATCTATGTGCAGTCCACCCAGGGCATCCACTTTGCCGACGTGGCCGGTGAGGACGAGGCCAAGGAGAACCTGCAGGAGATCGTGAACTATCTCCATGACCCCGGCAAGTATCAGGAGATCGGCGCCTCCATGCCCAAGGGCATCCTGCTGGTGGGCCCTCCGGGCACCGGCAAGACCATGCTGGCCAAGGCCGTGGCAGGCGAGTCCCAGGTGCCCTTCTTCTCCATCTCCGGCTCGGAATTTGTGGAGATGTTCGTGGGCATGGGCGCGTCCAAGGTCCGGGACCTGTTCAGCCAGGCCAAGGAGAAGGCCCCCTGCATCGTGTTCATCGACGAGATCGACGCCATCGGCCAGAAGCGCAGCGGCGGTCAGTACGGCGGCAACGATGAGCGGGAGCAGACTCTGAACCAGCTGCTGACGGAGATGGACGGCTTCGACGATAACTCCGGCGTGATCATCCTGGCGGCCACCAACCGCCCGGAGTCCCTGGACCCGGCTCTGACCCGGCCCGGCCGGTTTGACCGCCGGGTGCCGGTGGAGCTGCCGGACCTGAAGGGCCGGGAGGAGATTCTGAAGGTCCACGCCCGGAAGATCAAGCTGGCGGAGAACGTGGACTTTTCCACCGTGGCCCGGATGGCCTCCGGCGCATCCGGCGCGGAGCTGGCCAACATCGTCAACGAGGCCGCCCTGCGGGCGGTGCGGGACGGCCGGAAGCTGGTGACCCAGGCGGACCTGGAGGAGAGCATCGAGACCGTTATCGCCGGATATCAGAAGAAGAACGCCATTCTCACCGACAAGGAGAAGTGGATCGTATCCTATCACGAGATCGGCCACGCCCTGGTGGCGGCCCGCCAGACCCATTCCGCCCCGGTGCAGAAGATCACCATCATTCCCCGGACCTCCGGTGCCCTGGGCTATACCATGCAGGTGGAGGAGGGCAACCACTATCTGATGAGCCGGGAGGAGATCGAAAACAAGATCGCCACCTTCACCGGCGGCCGGGCCGCCGAGGAAGTGGTGTTCGGCTCCGTCACCACCGGCGCTTCCAACGACATTGAACAGGCCACCAAGCTGGCCCGGGCCATGCTGACCCGGTATGGCATGAGCGACGAATTCGGCATGGTGGCACTGGAGACCGTTACCAACCAGTATCTGGGCGGGGATACGTCCCTGGCCTGCTCACCGGAGACTCAGGCCAAGATCGATCAGCTGGTGGTGGACCTGGTGGAGCGGCAGCACCAGAAGGCACTGCAGATCCTGCGGGACGACCGGCAGAAGCTGGATGAGCTGGCCAGGTTCCTGCACGAAAAGGAGACCATCACCGGCCAGGAGTTCATGAGCATCCTCAACGCGTGAACCTGAAAAAGAGAACGCCCCGGCGGGGGCGTTCTTTTTTTGCCCCCGGGCGCATACGGTGAAGAAAAAACGGGGAGGGGTTTGCCATGAAAAAGCTGCTGGGGGCACTGCCGGTGCTGGTGCTGCTGCTGACGCTGTGTCCGGCCTGGGGGGTGGAGCTGCCGGTGCAGGCGGAGGCGGCGCTGCTGATGGAGAAGGAGACGGGACAGGTGCTCTACGCCAAAAACGAGCACCAGGCCCTGGAACCGGCCAGCGTCACCAAGGTCATGACCCTGCTGCTGGTGATGGAGGCCATCGACCGGGGAACCCTGGCCTATGACGACGTGGTCACCGTCAGCGACTATGCCGCCTCCATGGGCGGCAGCCAGATCTTTCTGTCCCCCGGGGAGCAGATCACCGTGGAGGACCTGCTGAAGGGGATGTGCGTGTCCAGCGGCAACGATGCCGCCGTGGCCCTGGCGGAAAAAACGGCGGGGGTCACGGAGCTGTTTGTGGAGCGGATGAACAACCGGGCCCGGGAGCTGGGGATGCAGGACACCCATTTCGTCAACTGCACCGGCCTTCCGGCGGAGGGGCACGTTACCAGCGCCTGGGACATTGCCGTGATGTCCCGGGAGCTGATCCGCCGTCACCCGGACATCCGGCGCTTTACCACCATCTGGATGGACACCCTTCGGGACGGACAGTTCCAGCTGTCCAACACCAACAAGCTCATCCGCTTTTATGAGGGGGCCACGGGGCTGAAAACCGGGTCCACGGACTCCGCCAGATACTGCATTTCCGCCACGGCGGAGCGGGAGGGCATGGAGCTGATCGCCGTGGTGCTGAAATCCCCCACCGGCCAGCAGCGGTTCGAGGACGCCAAGACCCTGCTCAACTATGGGTTCTCCACCTATGGCCTGGTCCATGCCACCCCGGAGGAGCCGCTGCCGCCGGTGCCGGTGACATTGGGGACCCGGGATGCGGTGCAGTCTATGGTGGACCCGGCGGAGGGCCTGCTGCTGGCGGAAAAGGCCCGGCTCCAGGGGCTGGAGCAGACGGTGACCCTGCCGGAGTCGGCGGCGGCTCCGGTGCGTCAGGGGGACGTTCTGGGGACCCTGACCGTCACCCAGAACGGCGAAACGCTGCTGGAGGTACCCATCCGGGCGGCGGAAGCCGTGGAAAAGCTCACCTTCGGGGAGATGTTCCTGCGCCTGGCCCGGACCATGTGCTTCTGCGGGTGATCCTTGGCGGAAACTGAACAGGAATGCTATTGCGGCACAGAGGAAACAACGATACAATAAAATATAAACTCAGGATAAACTCAGGAGGGTAATCATAATGCAAAATATTCTTCGATATCTGACCCCGGAGATCCTGGCCTGGGAGAGCGGCAATATCCGGGAGGTCCGGCCCCTGGGCAGCGTTCTGTGTCTGCCGGACGGGCGGGAGTGGTACGCCTTCGGCTTTACCCGGGATGCGTATTACGGCAGTCTCAGCCTGCTGATGGCGTCCTCCCGGAGGGAGTGCGGAGAATGGGCGCGGGCCAACAGTCCGGCGGCTATCCGCTTCGGCGCGCAGCGGTATCTTATTGATACGACCGCCTATAGGATGTTCAGCGGCAACGACGATCAGCTGTTCCGGCTGCCGCTGCTGCTGCGGGACCGTCCGCCCATGCCGGACTGGCTGAGAAGCACGCCGCTGCCCCGGCTCCTGATGGTGGACGCCCGGGTGGACCGGGCCCCGGAGCACATCCCCGGCGGTCCGGCGGAGCTGCTGCTGCGGGATGGGCGCGGCTGGGACCTGACCGCGCCCCGGGCAGAACTGCGAACCATGTGATCGGATAGGATTTTCACCGTTTCGACGGGAATCCCCTTGTATTTTCCGGGAAAACGCGGTAAGATACGGTGTGATGAAAAATCCGATTTACACAGGAGGTAATCCCTATGATCCAGGTGGACCTGACCCATATGCGGCGATTTATCGCCCTGCCCTATGAGGCGGCGCTGGCGCCCCGCCTGCGCATCGCCCACAACCACTTGCAGAAGGGCGACGGCGCCGGAGGCGACTTCACCGGCTGGGTGCGCCTGCCCCAGGAGTATGACCGGCAGGAGTTCGACCGCATCCAGGCGGCGGCCCGGCGCATTCAGAGCGATTCCCGGGCCCTGGTGGTCATCGGCATCGGCGGCTCCTATCTGGGGGCAAGGGGCGTCATCGAGTGCCTGTGCTCCCCCAACTATAACCTCAGGCGCAAGGACACCCCCAACATCTATTTTGTGGGCAACGGCCTGTCCGACCGGCAGCTGCGGGAGACCATGGAGCTGCTGGAGGGGGTGGACTTCTCCGTGAATGTCATCTCCAAGTCCGGCACCACCACGGAGCCTGCCGTGGCCTTCCGGTTCTTCCGGGAGCTGCTGGAAAAGAAATACGGCCCCGACGGCGCGGCCCGGCGCATTTACGCCACCACCGACCGGCAGAAGGGAGCCCTGAAGTCCCTGGCCGATCAGGCCGGGTACGAGACCTTCGTGGTGCCTGACGACATCGGCGGGCGCTACAGCGTCCTCACCGCCGTGGGCCTGCTGCCCATCGCCGTGGCGGGCATCGACATCCGGGCCCTGATGCAGGGGGCCGCCCGGATGCAGGAGGTCTGCACCGCCGGAGATATGGAGCAGAATCCCGCCTGGCAGTACGCCGGGGCCCGGTACCAGCTCTACCGCGCCGGGAAGAAGATCGAGATCCTGGCCTCCTATGAGCCGTCCTTCCGGTTCATGTCCGAGTGGTGGAAGCAGCTGTACGGCGAGTCCGAGGGCAAGGAGAACAAGGGCCTGTTCCCGGCCAGCGTGGAGTTCACGGCGGACCTGCACTCCATGGGCCAGTATATCCAGCAGGGCGAGCGGCACCTGTTTGAAACGGTGGTGCGCTTCGACCCGGAGGAGCAGGAGAGCACGGTGCCCTTTGACGCCGCCGACGGCGACGGGCTGAACTTCCTGGCGGGCAGGACCATGGACTTTATCCGCACCCAGGCCATGGACGGCACCCTGCTGGCCCACGAGGAGGGCGGCGTGCCCAACATCATCCTGCGCTGCGGGGCCCTGAACGCGGACACCCTGGGCCAGCTGATCTATTTCTTTGAATATGCCTGCGGCCTGTCGGGCTATCTGCTGGACGTGAACCCCTTCGACCAGCCGGGGGTGGAGGCGTATAAGAAGAATATGTTCGCCCTGCTGGGCAAGCCCGGCTATGAGGACATGGGCCAGGCCCTGCGGGAAAAACTGGGCCGGTAAAAAACCGTATATTTTCCCATTGCCATTTCCGTCAAGTTATGGTATGGTATACATATATGCAAAAGGAGTGATCTCTTATGGTTAGATTGATTATGGGCGACAACGGCGCCGGCAAGACCAAGCAGCTCATCGAGCTGGTTCATGCCTCCGTGGCCGAAGAAGGCGGCTGTGTCGTCTGCATCGAGCCCGGCGCGGACATGACCTACGACATCAAGTCCTCTGTGCGCCTGGTCAACGCCGGTGAATACCACTTGGATTCTTTTGAGTGCCTGCGGGGCTTCATCAGCGGTCTGTATGCGGGCAATTACGATATTTCCCACGTCTATGTGGATAACCTCTGCAAGATCGTACATAGCGAGGACTTCGCCGCCGTGGAAAAGTTCCTGCACTGGCTGGACAAGTTCAGCGACGCCAACACCGTGAAGTTCACCGTGACCCTCACCGCCGACGCTTCCGTGGCCACCGAGGGCATGCGCAAGTATCTGTAACCGAATCAAGTAAAAAAATCCGCAGGGCTGTGCCTTGCGGATTTTTTATGGAGCGCAGAGAATCAAAGGTTCTATGCAATAGCCCCGGGACGCAATAGCATCCCGGAGCTATTGCTATTGTCTGATTTTTGGGGTCAGCTCAGGTGCTTTTTCTTGCCCAGCAGCAGGGCAGCGGCAGCCAGCAGGGATACGGAGGCCGCAGCCAGCCACAGAGCGGTGTGAGCCTCATCGCCGGTCTTGACGCCGGGATTCTCGGGCTCAGCGGGCTTGTAGTTGGGATCGGTCTCGCCGCAGTTGGCGCACTTGCCGTCCTTGTAATCGTGGCCGGTAGCGGGGATGACCTCGCCCTTCTTCACGGTCTCCTGGCACACGGTGCAGACCTCGTCGCCGGTGTAGCCGTCCCCGGTGCAAGTAGCGGTCTTAGCGCCCACCAGCTGGGTCTTGTGGCCGGTAGCGGGGATGACCTCGCCCTTCTTCACGACCTCCTGGCACACGGTGCAGACTTCGTCGCCGGTGTAGCCATCTTCCGTGCAGGTGGCGGTCTTAGCGCCCACCAGCTGAGTCTTGTGGCCCAGCGCGGGCAGGGTCTCGGTGCAGGTGTCGGTATAGTTCTTGCCCTGGAAGGTCACCGTGGCGGTATAGGTCCGGACGCCGGTGCTCTCGCAGGAAGCGGGGGTGGTGATCTCGCTGGTAACAGCGGCGGTGACCTCCTCCACATGGCTGGCGTCACGGCTGCAGGTGAAGGTAGCCTTGGCGGACTCGTAGCCGGTCCAGGTCCAGGCGGCCTCGCCATAGTCGTGGCCCGGAGCGCCGATGGTCAGGGCCTCCAGGGTGGTCTCGTTCTTGCCATCGGCGTCACTGAACAGCTTGCCGCAGACGGAGCACACCCAGTGGGCCTTGACGCCGGTCTCCTCGCAGGTGGCGGGGACCTCCGCCACGGCGGTGAGGGTATGACCATCGGCGCAGGGATCGGTGACGCCGTAGGTCATGGTCACGTTGTCGATGGCGAACATGGCGTCGGTATCGTCATAGCCCTGGTTGGCCTTCTTATAGAAGTGGAAGGCGAACTGGGCATTGTCCGTGCAGAAGGCGGCGGGAACGGCAACGTTGGCCGTGCCCATGAACCAATAACCGCTTACCGGCTCCAGATCGGCTGCGGTCCAGATGGCGGTCCAGGTCTGGCCGCCGTCGGTGCTGGCCTCCACGGTCACGGAGCAGTAGTTGCCGATGACGGACTTGAACAGCAGGTAATCGAAGCTCAGCGTAGGCGTCTTGCCGGTGAGGTTCACCACCGGGGAGATGAGATACTCATCCTGCAGCTTATCGCTGCCGCCTGCCATAGGCAGCAGAGGCTTGCGGATGCCGCCCACGCTCCAGTCGCCCCAGGTATCTTCATAGTAATCCATGTCGATGCGGGCCTGCTTGGTGGAATTGAGCTTGGTATTGGTGCCCTTGTACCAGGTATAGGGGCTGTCGGTACGGGCGCCCTTCACGGTCCAGCCGTGGCCGGGGAAGCTCTCGGACTCGAAGTCGTTGTCGAACTGCACGTCGGAGGCCGTCCTGGTGAACACGGCGGCAATGGTGTGGTTGGCGGTGACATTCTCAAAGGTGTAGCTGTCCACCGCGCCCACGCTCTGGCCATCCACCAGCACGTCGGCAATGGCGTAGCCCTCCTGGGCGGCGATGGCGAAGGTCTGGGACGCGCCCTCCTTCACGGACACCTCACCGGCGGGGGTGATGGAGCCGCCCTCACCGGCGGTGGCGGTGATGGTGTACTTCTGGGCCACGGGGCCGTCCTCCACCGCCATCAGCTTCACGTTGTCGATGGCCAGCTGGCCGGTAGTGTCCTCATTGGGATGGACATAGCGGAAGGCAAACTGGACGCCGTCCACATTGTACTCGGCGGGCACGGGAACCTCTGCGCTGCCGGAAATGATGTAGTTGCTGGCCTGCTGGCCGGTATAGCTGTCCTGGAAGTTCCAGATAGCGTTCCACGTCTTTCCGCCGTCGGTAGAAGCTTCCACCGTAGCGGTGAAGGTCTTGTTCTTGATGCCGTACTCGCCGTAGGCGAAGTCGAAGGTCAGCACGCCGTCACGGGTACCGGACAGGTCCACAGCCGGGGAGATCAGGTACTCATCCTGTGCACCCTTCCAGTCGTTGCTGATGTAAGCGTGCTTGGAATCATTGCCCTCGTTCTTCCAGTTGTAATAGGTATACTGCTTCCATGTGCTGCTGGTATCCTGCACCTTCACGGTCCAACCGTGGAAGGGGAAGCTGTCGCCGGCCACGTCCTCGAAGTCGTTCTGGAACATCACCACGGGGACGTCGGGAATCTTCTCGAAGGTGGCGGACACGGCATAGCTCTGGTCCATGACCAGGGTGTAGGCGCCGTCCGTCACGTCCACGGTGCGGCCGTTGACCTTCACGGAGGCCAGCTGATAGCCGGGGTCCGGGGTGAAGGTGATCTCGACGCTTGCGCCGGGGGCGTAGCCGGTCTGACCGGCGGGGGCCACGGTACCGCCCTCATTGGCGGTGGTGGTCAGGGTGACGGTGTCGCTGCTGCCGCCGGGGGCGGTGAGCTTGACGTTGTCCACGGCCAGAGGACCGGTTTCGTGAGTGGGATTCACATAATGGAAGGCGAACTGAACGCCGTCCACTGCATACTGGGCCGGGATAGCCAGCTCCTTGCGTCCGGAAACAACGCCGGACTTCTCGCCATTGTAGCTGTCGAAGAAGTTCCACAGAGCGGTCCAGGTCTGGCCGCCGTCAGTGGATACCTCCACGGTGGCTGTGTAGGTCTTGTTCTGTGCTCCGTAGTAGCCGTAGCCATAGTCGAAGGACAGGGTTGCTTCCTTGCCGGTCAGATTCACCGCCGGGGAGATCAGATACTCGTCCTGCGCGCCGCCGTTCCAGTCATCGGAGATATAGGCGTGCTTGGTGTCGTTGACATCCTTCCAGTTCCAGTAGGTCTGCTGCTTCCAGGTGTAGCCGTTGGTGTTGACACCCTTCAGGCTCCAGCCGTGGAAGGGGAAGCTCTCACCGGTCACAGATTCAAAGTCGTTGTCGAACAGCGCCACGTCGCCGGACGGCTGGGCCTTCTGGAAGGTGGCAGAGATGGTGTGGTCCACGCCCACCCGCTGGAAGGTGTAGTAGCTGATGGGGCCGAGGTCGGTACCGTCCACGCTGACGTTGACGATCTCATAGCCCTGGGCGGGGGCGATGTCGAAGGTCTTGCTGGTACCCTTCTTCACCAGGGTCTGACCGGCGGGGGTGATGGTGCCGCCCTCACCGGCGGCGGCGGTGACGGACACATAGTTGTCCCGCTCCTCGGCGTACAGCTGGACGTTGTCCAGGGACAGGTTGGAGCCGCCCTTACCGGTGTAGACAAAGGCGAAGCGCAGGTCCTTGCTGTTTTGCAGGCTCTCGGGGATGGTCACCTTGGCCTGGGTCTTGGTCCAGGCGGTGAACAGGCCGGAATCCCGCTGCAGGTTCCAGATCTCCTGCCAGTTCTCGCCGCCGTCGCCGGAGGCCATGACCTGCAGGTTGCAGTGCTTATACTCCACGGTGTACCAATAGGTGGTGTAGAAATCGAAGACCATGTGGACCTCGGTATCCACGCCGCTGATATCGGTGGTGCGGGAGATCAGCCACTCGTCCTGCTGGTTGTCGTCGTCATGATCCACGGCGGCCATGTAGTCCTCGTCGCGGTACCAGGTGTTCAGAGAGCCGCCCTTGCTCTGGACGCTCCAGTCGTCGGGGAGCCACTTCTCGTTGAAGTTCTCGGTCCAGAGGATGTTGGTGGGGGTGATGGTGCCGTGATCGTCGGGGTTGCCGGGAGCGCGGACGGTATACACCTTGGAGTTGCCGGCGTAGTCATGGACGATCATGCCGAAGGTCTCGCCGAAGCCGGTGATGTCATACTCCTTGATGTGGCTGGTGACGCCGGGCTTGTCCTCGCCGAAGCCCTGCATACCATAGAGCATCTCGCTGTTCTTGATGTTGTAGAACACCACGGCCGCCACATACTGGTTATCGGACACGTCCAGGCTCAGATAGTACCGGCCCTCGGACTCGGTGACCTTCAGGTTGTCGGCATGAGGCTCCTCGGTGTCGATGGTGATGGGGAAGGACCAGGAGTGCTTCTGGTTGGTCCCCACGCCGTCGCCATAGGGCAGGGTGGCCTCGATGGTCACGGTGGCCTTGGTGTTGTTGGGCAGCTTGGCGTTGTGGGAATCGGTGCCGTACCAGGGCTCGATGCCGTCATATTCGGCGTCCACACCGGCGGGCACAATGCGGTAATAGTCGTAGCTGTAGATGGACTTGCCCACATACTCGCAGTCCTTGCTGTAGTACACCTGGCCGTTGGCGCCAGTGATGGTATACTTCAGGCTCTTGGTGTTGCGCAGCAGGCCGGTGTAGATACCGGTGAGGCTGTCCATGAAGTCATCGTTGTTGGGAGAGATGGCGTTGCGGTCCGCCAGATACGGCACGCTGGTGTAGTTGTTGTCGCCCAGGTAGGTGTCCACCGTGTTCTCGCTGGAGGAGGAGAAGGCGGTGTTCATGTACGCCTGGGCCTGGCTGGCGGAGCCGTCCAGCGTCTCCCAGTAATCGGTGGAATCCATGATGGGAGCCTTGGTCCAGTCGCCGTAGAAGGCCAGGAACGGCAGGCCCAGGTCAATGGGATCGGTCAGGGCGCTGCCGTCGGCGGCCACCTGGGTCAGGGTCACGAAGCCCTCCACATAGCTGCCGTTGGGGAACTGGGCCAGCATCTTCCGGCCCTCGTCGGTAACGGTGACGGTGACGGTGACATCGGCGGTCTTGCCGGGAGCCACGGCCACCCGGTTATTCTCGCAGTTGGTGGTGAAGGTGTGGGGCAGCAGCCGGGAGCTTCCGCTGATGGTGGAGAACTCCTGCCCGCTGCCGTTGACATAGGCCTCGGTGGTATCGGTCAGCACCAGGGGGGTCACGTCGTAATACAGGGTGTCGCTGCCGGTGTTGTGGACGGTGAAGTTCATGGTGTACACGCCCTTCATGGCGGGATCGTCCTTCAGCTCCAGCTTGGGACGCTCCATGCCCTCCACGGACAGATAACCCCGGGTATTCACGGCGTCGTTGATGCTCATCAGGCCAGCGCCCTACTTCCGGGGGGAATAGGGCACGCCGTTGTCGTCATAGATCACATGGGCGGTGCTCATGAGCAGGGTGTCGGTCATGTGCTTGCGCTGGGCGCCGGTCATGCTGTTGTCCCGGGCCTTCAGGGCCTGCTGGACGATGGCCATGCCGCCGGCCGCGTGGGGGGAGGCCATGGAGGTGCCGTCCATGCTTTCATAACCGCCGGGCACGGCGGCATAGATGCCCGCGCCGGGGGCGGTGATCTCCGGCTTCAGGGTCAGCTCGGGGGTAGCGCCCCAGCTGGAGAAGTCGGCCATGCCATAGGTGGGGGATTCCACCAGGGCGTCGGCGGAGGCCACGGACAGAGTCTTGGTCTCCTGCTGCTTCATGTATTCACCGGCGGCCTGGGAGATAAACGCGCAGGGGATCTTCCAGTCGGTGATGGACATGTACAGCATGCCGGGCACGTTGTTGTACACCAGCATGCCGATGGCGCCGGCGTTGGCGGCATTGCGCTCCTTCTGCTCATAGTACATGCCGCCGCCCCGCTGCACCAGGGCGATCTTGCCGGTCAGGTCCAGGCCCGCATAGTCCTCCTCCGCGCCGTAGTTGGGAACCACCACATACTCGATGGAGCCCCGGGCGGACAGGCTGCGGAAGGGCTTGGCGTTCTCGTCCTCGCTGATGGTGGCGCTGTCCTGATAGGCCAGGTCCTTGCCGCCCACGGTGACATAGGGGCCCTTGACCATGCCGTTGGACACGGCGGCCACGGACAGGGACTCGCCATAGGTGGAGGGCTCGCTGACCAGGCCGTAATCGGGGTTGGAGGCCAGGGCCTTGCCGCCGAAGGCGTCGCCATAGGCGGCGTTATAGGCGTTGCCTGCGGCCACAGCCAGGGACACGCCGCTCTCGCCGGTGCGCTCGAACACGTCCAGCAGGCTCTTGGTGAAGGCGTCCTCGCTGTCATAGTCGATGTAGCCGCAGTCGGAGCCCAGGCTCAGGTTGGCCACGTCCACGCCCAGCAGGATGCAGTCCTCCAGGGCGGCCAGAATGTCCGCATAGGACGCGCCGCCGGTGGACTTGAACACGTTCATGTTGATGATCTGGGCCTGGGGAGCCACGCCCATGACGGCATCGTTGACGCCCACATTACCGGCGGCGGTGGAGGCAACGTGGGTGCCGTGGCTGCCCTTATCGCCGGGCATGCCGTCCTTGTCCCTGTCGCCGTAGTCAAACTGGAAGGGGAGCTTGGCGCTGTAATACAGGTCGGACACGCTGATGCCGGAGATGATCTGCTCCACCTGGAAGTCGTACTGCTCCAGCATGGACTGGAGCTTCTCCCGGGTCAGGGAGGGGCTCTTGGGGGCGGTCCTGAAGATTTCGTGGCTCATGTCCACGCCGGTATCCAGAATGGCCACCAGCATCCCCTCGCCGGTGAAGCCCGTGGTATTATAGATACCGCCGCCGATCATCCGGTTGCTGTTGGCGGTGTCGGGCAGCAGCTCAAACGTGGGGGAAATGAAGGCGGACTGGACGCAGTCCAGCTTCCGGATGGCCTTGTACTGGCCATAGGTCACTGTGGCGGAAAAGCCGTTGAGCAGGGTGGTATACTGCCGCTGGGGCTCCACCCGCGCGTCAATGGCCCGATTGATCTGGGCCAGGGCGCTCTTCTGCGTGCGCAGCAGGGCGTTGACCTGGGCCCGGGAATCCGGGTCGGCCACGGAGTCGTTGACCACCACGATGATCTCGACCTCGTCGTTGTCGTCGAGCTTGGCGGTGTTCTCCATCTGGATTTTTTCGCCGTTTTTCTGGCCGCTGCGCAGGACCTGGCGGGCGATATCGTTGGCGATACCGCTGACCGTGGTTTCCTGCAGGGAGGCGTTGACCTCCTGCTCAGCTGCCTGGGCGAATGCCGTCACCGGCAGGGCGGTCAGGATCATCAGAACCGCCAGAGCCAGTGCGCAGCACCGTTTGATAGCTGTCATCTCGTTCCTCCTATAAAATATATTGTCCGCCGCTGCATAAAAGTTCAGCGCGACTTACATATTATACCAGCTTTTGGACTTTAATGCAATGACGTAACGGCATAAAATGCCAAAATATTTCCCAAATTTTCCGGCATTCTCCGGTCAAAAAAACGGCCCCGGGCCAGACACCCGGGGATGGAGCTTTCCGGCGCGCTGCAAGGCTACGCATTTGCGGACCGTCCGCGGCTCCGTCCGGCGGATCGCGCGGGAAATGCCCGCAATTTCGAAAAATCCCTTGCGCAGCATAAAAATACGGCTCCTGCGAAAAATCCCGCCGGGAATCCGAAAAAATCGGGCTCCCGGCGGGGTTTTATGTTGACAAAGGGGCCGCGCCTGTGGTACAATAAGACGCTATATTGAGAAAATGGGGCCTGATACCCCATTTCAAATCTACTGTTATGATACCAGCTTTCCCCCGAAATTACAAGTGGGCCCGGGCGAAAACAAACAACCGGGCCGAGCGTGTCAAAATCCCGGGAGAGCGGTTCCCAAGGAAAAGCACGGAGAAAATGCGAAAAGAAAGGCGTGAGTATTGAAGATGGCCAAGGACAAGTATTATGGCAAGACCCTGCGCAAGAACTTTGCCAGACACGAAGAGGTCATGGCGATGCCCAACCTGCTGGAGATCCAGAAGAAATCCTATCAGTGGTTCCTGGACACCGGCCTGCGGGAGGTTTTTGCCGACGTGGCCTCCATCGGCGACTATGCCGGCAACCTGGAGCTGAGCTTCATCGACTACAGCATGGACGAGAAGCCCAAGTACGACGTGGAGGAGTGCAAGGCCCGGGACGCCACCTATGCCGCCCCCATGAAGGTCAGCGTGCGCCTGCACAATAAGGAGACCGGCGAAATCAAGGAGCAGGAGATCTTCATGGGCGATTTCCCCCTGATGACCCACTCCGGCACCTTCGTCATCAACGGCGCCGAGCGCGTGGTGGTCAGCCAGATCGTCCGCTCCCCCGGCATCTACTACGGCAAGGAGATCGACCTGAAAACGGACCTGCCCCTGCTGACGTCCACCGTGATCCCCTACCGGGGCGCGTGGCTGGAGTATGAGACCGACAGCAGCGAGGTGTTCTGGGTCCGCATCGACAAGAACCGCAAGCTCCCCATCACCTGCCTGATCCGGGCCCTGGGCCTGAAGACCGACGGCGAGATCCTGGACCGCTTCGGCGACGATCCCCGCATTGTGACCACCATGGAAAAGGACACCTGCAAGTCCTATGAGGAGGCCATGCTGGAGATCTATCGCAAGCAGCGCCCCGGCGAGCCCCCCACGCTGGACTCCGCCGAGAACCTGATGCAGGGCCTGTTCTTCGACCCCCGGCGGTATGACCTGAGCACCGTGGGCCGGTATAAGTTCAACAAGAAGCTGACCCTGTGGGCCCAGGCCAAGGGTCAGAAGCTGGCCGAGCCTGTGGCCGACCCCGCCACCGGCGAGCTTCTGCTGGAGGAGGGCCACGTCCTCTCCGGCGACGACTGCCGCACCCTGGACGCCATCGGCGTGGGTATGGTGAAGGTCCGGCTGGAAAACGGCGAGGTCATCCGCATTTTCACCAACCGCATGTGCGACATGAGCCGCTATGTGGACTTTGACCCCAAGACGGCGTGCGGCATCAAGGAGCGGGTGCGCTTCGACGTGCTGCAGGAGCTGCTGAGTCAGTATCAGGGCGAGGAGCTTATCGAGCAGTACAACAAAGAACTGCGCGAGATTTACGGCAGAGTGATGCAGAACGAGCACATGGCGGCGTATCAGGCGGCAAAGAACGAGTTTGATGCGCTGATGCAGCGCGTGACGGGTGTGCTTTCCATGTGCGCGGAGGGTCAGGACCCGGATGGCTGCGATCCCGATGCCTGCGGCTGCACCGGCAGCTGTGCGACCTGCGGCGGTGGCTGCCACTAAGGCAGAATTTTGCAAAGCTTGCACGTGATCTGCTTGCATCTTTTCCGCCATACCGGTCGTAAAGTCCTTGACAGGCGCCAGCCTGCCTGCGGAATTTACTACGCAAGGCGTATACGCTCATGACGAAAAATCTGACGGCGCATCTCGCGCACCTACTTTACAAAAATCTGCCTTTGGTAGTAATTCACTTGTTGACTGAATCTTAACGATATGGAGGCCGGGCATGGCTGATTATTCCCCGATGATGAAACAGTACTTTGAAGTGAAGGAAAAGTACCCGAACACGCTCCTTTTCTTTCGCCTTGGGGACTTTTACGAGATGTTCTTTAACGATGCGAAAATCGCGTCGCGTGAGCTGGAGCTGACGCTGACAGGCCGTGACTGCGGCCAGGAGGAGCGCGCGCCGATGTGCGGCGTGCCGTTCCACAGCGCGGAGACGTATATCGCGCGGCTTGTGGCAAAGGGCTACAAGGTTGCCATCTGCGAGCAGATGGAAGACCCGGCGCTTGCAAAGGGCATCGTAAAGCGCAGCGTTATCCGCGTCATCACGCCCGGCACCGTTATGGAAAGCAGCATGCTCGACGAGGCGAAGAACAACTACATCGCTTCCGCGTATTATCAGGGCGATAAGGTGGGCATCTGCTTTGCGGATATTTCAACGGGCGAGCTGGAGGCGACGACGTTGACGGCGGAGAAGGGCGAGACGCTCTCCCGCGCGGTCATCGACGCGCTGTCGCGATTTACGCCGCGCGAAATCCTCATCAACCCGGATTTTACCGATTTGACGGACGTGGCGAAATTCGTTTCCGATAAGCTTTCGGCGTCACTCGAGTGCATGGATTTTGCGGTTTACGAACCGCTGCACGCGGAAGAAACGGTGAAGGCGCAGTTTCACCCCGAGGTTTTGGAACGCTCCGACGTTTTGAATTTCCCGGAGATCACGGCGGCGCTGAGCGCTTTGCTCGAGTATCTCAGCCGCACACAAATCACGGGTTTGGAGCGCATGGAGGAAATTCGCATATATTCGCAGGCGAAGACGATGCGGCTTGATTTAAACACGCGCCGAAACCTTGAATTACTCGAGACGATGCGCAGCAAGGAGCGCCGCGGTTCGCTTTTGTGGGTGCTTGACAAGACCAAAACGGCGATGGGCAAGCGGCTTATCCGCACATGGCTCGAGCAGCCGCTTTTGAGCCCGGCGGGCATTACGCTGCGGCAAAACGCGGTGGAGGAGCTGTTTGAGAACCGCCCGCTTTTAGACGATGTGACCGAGGCGCTGACGGGCATTTTTGACCTGGAGCGCATTATGACGCGCGTGGTGTACGGTTCTGTAAACGGCAAAGACCTGCGTGCGCTGTGGTCGGCGCTGACGCGCTTGCCGCAGCTGAAAGCGCTTTCTGCGACGTTTAAAGCGACGATGCTGCGCGACATCGACAGCCGCATGGATGTGCTCTCCGATATTTGCGAACTCATCGACCGCGCCGTTGTGGAGGAGCCGCCGCACACGATCCGTGAGGGCGGCATTATCCGCGAGGGCTTCAACGCGGAGCTTGACGAAGTGAAAAGTGACATGACGAACGGCAAGCAGCTCATCGCCGAGCTGGAGGCGCGCGAGCGCGAAGCGACGGGCATTCCGAAACTGCGCGTGGGGTATAACCGCGTGTTCGGGTATTACCTTGAAGTCTCGAACGCGTTTAAGGACAAGACGCCGGAGCACTACGTGCGCAAGCAGACGCTTGCAAACGGCGAGCGGTACATCACGCAGGAATTAAAGGAGCTTGAAAACCGCATCTTAGGTGCGCACGACCGTTCTATTGCACTTGAGGGCAAGCTGTTTGAAGAAGTGCGCAGGACGATTGCGGAGCAGCTGACCCGCGTGCAGGAGACGGCGAAGGCGATTGCGGAGCTGGATGTTTTGGCATCGTTTGCGGCGGTATCTGTGCGGAACGACTACACGCGCCCGACCATTACGGCGAACGGCAGGCTGTATTTAAAGGACAGCCGTCACCCGGTGGTGGAGGCGCTGCTGACGGGCAGCGCGCCGTTTGTGCCGAACGACCTTGAGATGGACCCGAACCAGAACCGTGTGTCTATCATTACGGGCCCGAACATGGCGGGTAAATCTACATATATGCGGCAGGTGGCGGTCATTGTCATCATGGCGCAGATCGGCTGCTTTGTGCCGGCGAGCGCGGCGGAGATCGGCATTGTGGACGGCATCTACACGCGCGTGGGCGCTTCTGACGACCTTGCGGCGGGGCAGTCCACGTTCATGGTGGAAATGGCCGAGGTGGCGGAAATTTTGAAGAGCGCCACGAAGGACAGCTTGCTGATTTTAGATGAGATCGGCCGCGGCACCTCGACGTTTGACGGCATGAGCATTGCGCGGGCGGTCATCGAATACGTACACGACAAAAAGCTGTGCGGTGCGAAGACGCTGTTTGCGACGCATTACCACGAGCTGACGGAGCTGGAAGACCTTTTGCCCGGTGTGCAGAACTTCAGTATTGCGGTGAAAAAGCGCGGGGACGACATCACGTTCCTGCGGCGTATCGTGCGCGGCGGCGCGGACGACAGCTTCGGTATTGAGGTCGCGAAGCTCGCGGGCGTGCCGGACAAGGTGGTGCGGCGTGCGAAAGAGGTGTTAAAGAGCCTTGAAAGCGGCGAGATGGTGAAAAAACCGAAAAACGCAGTGAAAGTGCAGCAGGAGGAACCGATACAGCTGACGATGCTGACAAAGGACACGGAGGTTTTAAACCGCCTGAAAAGCCTGGACGTCAACACGCTGACGCCAATCGAATCCATGAACATTTTGTTTGAACTTGCAAATATGCTGAAATAAATTTAACGCGAAAGGAAGGTGCAGAAAATGCCGAAAATTCACGTTTTGGAAAAGCAGGTCGCGGAGCTGATCGCTGCCGGTGAGGTGGTGGAGCGCCCGTCTTCCGTCATTAAGGAGCTTGTGGAAAATTCCATTGACTCCGGCGCGTCGATTGTCACGGTGGAAATTCGCCGCGGCGGCGTGACGTATATCCGTGTGACGGACAATGGCTGCGGCATTGCGCGCGAGGACGTGGCGACGGCATTTCTGCGCCATGCAACGAGCAAGGTGCGCGAAAAGGACGACTTAGACGCGATTTTGACGCTCGGCTTCCGCGGTGAGGCGCTGCCCTCGATTGCCGCAGTCAGCCGCGTCGAGATGACCACGCGCGCGCGCGGCGCGGATACCGGCACGCGCATAACGCTGGAGGCGGGCAATGTGCTGGACGTACAGCCCGCAGGCTGCCCCGACGGCACGACGGTGCAGATGCGCGACCTGTTCTTCAACCTGCCCGCGCGGCGCGCGTTCCTCAAAAAGCC
>ERZ857882.1523-NODE-1523-length-26850-cov-19.185632_pt1 | contig 26850 bp, 18 predicted proteins | sample MGYA00519697_ERZ857882 | MGnify/ENA primary metagenome ERZ857882 (study PRJEB31778, sample SAMEA3449373) | human gut metagenome | biome: human gut; feature: human-associated habitat; material: faeces | place: United Kingdom | collected 2010/2012 ...
ACGTGAAGAGTATCTTTGATTTCCAATATGAAGATTTCGAATTGGTAAATTACGATCCACATCCGCATATAGCAGGTAAAGTTTCTGTTTAACAAATCATATATCCAATCATGATTAGTATCATCGCCGCCGTAGATCGCAACTTAGGAATCGGTTTCCAAAATAAATTATTATTCTGGCTTCCCAATGACTTAAAACGTTTCAAGGCATTGACCACAGGAAATACCATCATCATGGGAAGAAAAACATTCGAGTCCCTGCCTAAAGGCGCACTGCCCAACCGAAGGAATGTGGTGCTTTCATCTAATCCTGCGACTCAATGTCCCGGTGCAGAAGTATTCCCTACCCTTGAAGCAGCTTTGCAAAGCTGTCAGCCTGAGGAACAAGTATATATTATCGGCGGAGCAAGTGTATATAAACAGGCAATGCCATTGGCAGACATGCTTTGCCTGACGGAAATCGATGCCGAAGCACCTCAGGTAGATGCTTACTTCCCTGCCGTAGAGTCCGCAATATGGCATGAAAAAAGCAGGGAATCTCATCTTGTTGACGAGAAACATCCCTGCCCTTATGCATTTGTGGATTATATCCATAAGTAATTCCTAATCTTCATCCATCTCCACCATGATTGGCATCTGCCGTTTTATGGCTTCATGGAAGGATATTAGTGTTTCTGTGCGCGCTAACCCCAACGGCTGTAATTTATCGTGGATAATGCTCAGCAAATGGTGGTTATTGCGTGCGTAAAGTTTGATAAACATATCATATTTACCTGTCGTAAAATGGCATTCCACAATTTCCGGAATCTTTTGCAACTCGGCCACCACTGATTTGTACATAGAACCTTTTTCCAGTTTGATTCCCACGTATGTACAAGTTCTGTAACCCAGTGATTTCGGGTTTACATGATAGCCTGAGCCTACGATGACGCCCAAGTCGATCAGTCTTTGTACGCGTTGATGGATAGCTGCACGTGACACTCCGCATTCGGCTGCTACGTCTTTGAAAGGGATGCGGGCATTCTGTGAAATAATCTCTAGAATCTGCCTGTCGAGGTTGTCTATTTTTTCCATAATAATAAATTATAATTTCCTGTTGTTATCAAATAGTAAGCAAATATAGAGATTTATTTTAATTATTCTTCTTTTACGGGAAAAAAAATAGGAAAAAGCAAAAAAAAGGAGTGCAAAGACTTTGCACCCCTTTCCTTTTTCTATTTAGAAAGATACTTTCTTATTTCTTATCTTTTTCGATACCTACCAGTTCAACTTCGAAAATCAGAGTAGAGAACGGTTTGATCTGTCCTGATTCTCTTGAACCGTAAGCGAGTTCTTGCGGGATGTAAAGTTCCCATTTAGAACCTACAGGCATCATAGTCAGAGCTTCTGTCCAGCCTTTGATTACTTGGTTGGCACGGAAAGTAGCAGGCTCGTTACGTTTGTAAGAGCTGTCGAATTCTGTACCGTCGATCAAAGTACCTTTATAGTTCACTTTCACTTTGCAAGTGTCAGCAGGAATTTCACCTTTACCTTCAGTGATTACTTTGTACTGCAATCCGCTTTCAGTAGTTTTCACACCTTCTTTAGCTTTGTTTTCAGCAAGGAATTTTTCACCGGCAGCTTTGTTGTCAGCGTATTTTTCTTCCATAGCTTTCGCTTTGATAGTTTCCATAGCTGTGCGAGTATATTCCTGAGCAGCTTCCATAGTCATCACGCCACCTTTTTCCAGTGTACCTGCGATGAAACCAGCCATGAAGTTGTCTTTGCTGATCGTTTTGGTAGAGTCACCAGCGAACAGTTCCTGGTTGATACCCTTCATCATCTGGTTGCTGATCTGCTGACCGATCTGAAGACCTGCCATGTAAGCGATGTCTTTCTTGCTGGTCTTGTTTGCACCTTCGTTCAAACCTTTGATGAATTCTGCCATATATGCAGTATCAACGTCCAGACGGCCTGTCAGATAGCCTTTCAGACCTTGAGTCTGAGCCATACCGATAGAGTAAGACAGTGAGTCGATGTCTGTTTTCAGATTTGCTTTAGGAGCTTGAGCTGTACAAGAAGCAAGACTTGCAGCAGCGGCGATTGCCATAAAAATACTAACTTTTTTCATTTTGCTTTGAAATTTTTTATTTATAATACTTCGAGTAATTCTACTTCAAATACCAATGTGCTGTGAGGAGGAATCATTTCTCCGGCACCTCTGGCGCCATAAGCAAGGTCGGACGGAATATAGAGTTTCCATTTGGAACCTTCGGGCATCAGTTGCAATGCTTCCACCCATCCCGGGATTACCTGATTGACGCCGAATACAGCCGGTTCTCCGCGCTTGATAGAGCTGTCGAACAGTGTACCGTCGATCAGTGTGCCTTCGTAGTGGCATTTTACCTGGTCGGTAGCTTTCGCTTTTTTGCCTGTGCCTTCGTTGATCACTTCGTATTGTAGTCCGCTGGGCAGCGTAACCACGCCCGGCTTTTTCTTATTTTCTTCGAGGAAAGCTTTTCCTTGTTCGATGGCGGCAGCGCCCATCTTAGCTTCCAGTTCTTCGAAATACTTGTTCACTATTTCGCGGGCTTCCTGATGGCTGATAGCCGTCTGATTGCCTTCCAATACATCTTTAATTGCTTGTGCAAAGTCATCTACAGCGATGCCTTTTGCACCCATGCTTAATAAGTTTTGACCGATTCCGAGGCCAATAGCGTAACTGAATTTATCCATATAATGTTTTTGTTGAAGATCGAAGCATATCACCTTCATGGTTTTAGCTTTCAATCAATTGCAAATTTATGAATCGCAAAAGTACACGTTTTATTTGAATGATTTAGCATTTAGTATTTAAAAATTCTTATATCCGTGAAAGTTAGTCTCTTTTCTTTAAGGAATTAATTCCTTCATTCCTAAGATTTAATCTTTGTGTTCCTACTGTTTAAGTTCGTTTATGCTGGAATTTATTCGTCTGACTATAGTTAAACTTGCGTCTGACTACAGTTAAATTATCGTCTGACTATAGTCAGACGAAAGAATTACTATAGTCAGACGAATAGATTTTAGTATATCCGGCACGAAGTCTTCGTATGGACGGTATTAAATTCTTGTATACCTTGGATTAGATTATGGGGGCGGAAGTCTTCTTTTATTCAATGATTCTGATTACATTTGTATATCTTTTAATAATAAGGAGGAGCGGTTATGAAGAATCTGGTAGTATTGACAGGTGCGGGCATGAGTGCCGAGAGTGGAATCAGTACATTTCGCGATGCGGGCGGTTTGTGGGATAAATATCCTGTGGAGCAGGTAGCTACTCCCGAAGGATACCAGCGTGATCCGGCATTGGTGATTAACTTCTATAATGCACGAAGGAAACAATTGCTGGAAGTGAAGCCGAATCGCGGACATGAACTGCTGGCGGAGCTGGAAAAGAATTTCAATGTGACGGTTATCACCCAGAATGTAGATAATCTGCACGAACGGGCAGGAAGCAGCCATATCATTCACCTGCATGGTGAGTTGACAAAGGTCTGCTCCAGCAGAGACCCGTATAACCCTCATTATATAAAGGAACTGAAGCCGGAAGAGTATGAAGTAAAAATGGGAGATAGGGCCGGTGACGGAACTCAGTTGCGTCCTTTTATTGTCTGGTTCGGAGAGGCGGTGCCGGAGATTGAGACAGCTATCCGATATGTAGAAAAGGCGGATATATTCGTTATCATCGGCACATCGCTCAATGTATATCCTGCAGCAGGTTTGCTGCATTATGTACCGAGAGGAGCAGAGGTGTATCTGATAGACCCGAAGCCGGTGGATACACATACTTCCCGTTCGATACATGTCCTTCGGAAAGGAGCTTCTGAAGGGGTGGCAGAACTGAAACAACTGCTTATTCCAGCTCCGTAGCAAAGATATGACTATTCCGGAGTGTTTCCGAAATCTCGAGTGCGGTGATATTGCTGCACTCGATTCTTAATACCTTCTCCCAGTCCTCGAAATCTACATTCCATCGGGTGATTTGCGGGAACTTTGCCAGGAGACTTCCGATGAGCTTGATGTCGCGTCTCTTCGTGATGGAGGTCCGAAAAATTAGAATCTGATTTTCCATGTTTTTTTAGGTGTTTATTCCTGTGAACGAAATTCACGGATAGTGATATTGAAATGTTGTTTAAAGTTGCGGCTGAGGAGTGATAAACTGCTGAAACCACAACGACTGGCAATTTCGGTCGCAGACAGTTGCCTGTCATTCTGTAGTAGCAGTGCTGCTTTTTCAATCCGGGTGCGTTTGATGTATTCCGTCGGTGTTTCGCCCGTCAGAAACGTGAAAACGCGATGAAAGTGGAAAGGAGAAAAGCACGCGATTCCTGCCATCTTATGCAATGATAGAGGTTGGTCTATGTTTTGATGAATATATTCGGTCACTTTGTCGATCCGTAATTTATATTCCTGCCTATTTATTTCTTTCGTTTCCATATCTTTTGCAAAATAAAGAATAATAAGAGCCGGAGAGTTGTCCTGTCTTGCCAACTTCTCCGGCAGATAATGATTATCTTTTTTGTCCTATATAGAATACGTAGCCATAGTAATCTTTATATTTACTATACAGACTTCGTTCGTACTGCTGACCTTTCATGAAATCCATCGCAGTTTTATTTCCCGCGTGTTCTTTCATGAATGGCTCCCGTACTTCATCTTGTGGGGCAAAATAATGTTCTGTCCAGCAGTTCTCCGGTAGGATGAAATGGGCTATCGGAGTATATCCGGCCTTTTCCATCTTGTCAATACACGTCGGGATCACGCTGATTTCCGGATAGGCGTCCATCCAGAAGTCTTCTATTTCCGCAGGGCGTTCCGAAGTGAACCAGGATGCTTCGCTCACTGCGATGAAACCGCCTTTTTTCAGGTATTTGCTCCATTCGTTCATCCCACGTTCGAATCCTATATTGTAGATTGCTCCTTCCGACCAGATCAGGTCGAGTTCCTCGTTCTGAAACGGGAGATTGTCCATTGATCCGGTGATTCCTTTTACTCTGTCGGCGCAATTGGCTTTCACCGCATTCTCATTGAATATTTCGATAAAATCGGGAAAGAGGTCTATGCCCGTAATCTGTCCTTTCACGTAGTCAGCCAGAAACAGTGTCTGACCGCCTGTGCCGCAGCCGATATCGGCAATCTTAGCATCATCGGTCAGTTCGTTGATGAAACTTACAGCTTTGCGTGTGGCTTCCGGACTTCCGGGACCTTGACGTTTCAGCAGCTTGAAGTAGTTACATATGAAAGAAAAATCGAAATCATGTATAGATGTATTATTGTTACTCATTGTTTTTAATGTTTTAGGTGTACGTCAAATGGAGGCATACGAGGATGCATAAAACCATTTGAGCCTACAATAGTTGTTATTTTTTAGAAAATAGAAATCAACTCTGACATGAATATGCCGGAGAAAATGTAAGGGATAATCTGTAATGAGAGGAAGACTTACAGATTATTTACAGAACGAGATCCTTGCGGAATGTAAATGTGATTAACATCCAATTATTCTTTTTAGTTTGTGGCAAAGATATGGTTTTAGAGATAAAACTCGATCATTTATTGGGAGAAAAAATACTGTTAACCTGCATTTTAGCAAGAATCGTCAAAAAAAAGGTTTTTTCAATATGTAAGAATACTTTTTATGACGGTATCTTCATTTAAATGATGAAATTTCAAATAAAAAAGATTATATTGTCGCCTCGTTAAGATGCTGATAACTGTGCATAATCATATTGTTACAACTGAATGCGTGTAAACGAAGTTATTATGATGGATAAAATATGAAAGTTCTAATGGTAGCAGATAAAACCAAAGAAAATTAAAATAGATCGCAAAGAAGAAAACCAAATTTGATCTGAAAGCAATAGATGGCCTGTTGGTAGACAGGCAATTTAATATTTTAAATTCTAGGAACATGACAAAGAAACGACTCTTAACCCTTATTTTATGTATAATGGGTGGTATCTGTACAATGAGCGCATTCGCACTTATCAGGTCCGAAGTGAAGCAATCGATGCGTAGGGTAGCCGATTGGCAGATCGGTCATTACAACAGAGCTGTTTATGGTGATCTCAACTGGGTGAATGCCACCTTTTTCCTGGGACTTGCTTATTGGGCAGAAATCGCCGAGAGGGACGATCAGGATGACTTCTATTATAAATGGCTGACCCGCCTGGGAAGTCGTAACTATTGGCAGGTAGATAAACGGATGTATCATGCAGATGATATTTGTATTGCTCAAACCTATCTGTATCTGTACGAAAAGTACAAGCAAAAGGATATGATTGTTCCTACTCTGGCGCGTACGGAGTGGGTGGTCGCCAATCCTCCTTCGGGTTCGTTTCAATTGACTTATGGAGATGCCACGACATTAGAACACTGGACTTGGTGCGATGCTCTTTTCATGGCACCTCCCGTTTATCTGAAACTCTATAATATCACCGGTGATAAGAAGTTCATTCGCTTTATGGATAAAGAGTACAAAGCGACTTACGACTTCCTGTTCGATAAAGAAGAAAATCTCTTCTACCGTGACCACCGTTATTTTGATATGAAAGAAAGTAATGGAGCCAAAGTCTTTTGGGGACGGGGCAATGGCTGGGTGCTTGGCGGACTTGTAGAAATGCTACGTGAACTGCCTGCCAAGAGCAAATATCGTCCGTTCTATCAGGAACTGTTTCAGAAACTCTGTTATCGCATCGCTAATTTACAAAGTTACGACGGGTTCTGGCGTGCAAGTCTGCTCGATCCGGACGCTTATCCATCACCCGAAACAAGCTGTAGCGGTTTCTTCGTATATGCTCTTGCCTATGGACTGAACGAGGGACTTTTACCAAAGGAAAAGTTCCTGCCTGTAGTAGAGAAAGGATGGAAAGCGCTGCTTTCTGCGGTAGAAGAAGACGGTAAACTGGGATATGTACAACCCATCGGTGCCGACCCAAAGAAGGTGACCCGCAATATGACAGAAGTATACGGACCGGGTGCTTTCCTGCTTGCCGGAACGGAAATGTATCGTATGGCAAAGGATGCTCCGAAGCAGAATGCTACTATCCCGCAGAACCGTATTCAGGAAATTGCAGCTATGCTTCCCGATCGACCGCAGGGGATAGGAACGTCTTATAAAGACCGAACTTTCTGGAATAAGATAAAAGAGAGTGACGACGCTAAACAACTTCTGGAAAAGGAAGCTCCTGCTTTGTTGAAGCAGGGGATGCCCCCTTTTGTCGATTCATTGTACTTGCATCTGAATAAGACGAATGTTCGTTTGCCCGGAGAGAATATGATGAATGCCCGTTATCAATATCTGTACAGGCTGACTTTGGCTGAATGCCTTGAAAATAAGAGGCGTTATGTCCCTGCCATCGAAAAAGCTCTGGTGGCTCTTTGCAGTCAGAAGCCTTGGTCTATTCCTGCCCACGACCGCAGTCTGAAGAATTACAAAGGAACGGATTATTATGTAGACTTGGTGGTTGCTACTGCCGGAAACGGTATTGCTCAGTGTGTTACCATGTTGGACGACCGTTTGTCTCCGGAGGTAAGGGCGCGGGTGCAGTGTGCTTTCCGTGAGAAGGTTTTCCGTCCGGTCTACCGTTGCCTGGAAGAGACAAAACCATTTTGGTGGTTCACCGCTACCAATAACTGGAATTCTGTGTGTCTGGCGGGTGTTACCGGTGCGGCTCTTGCCTTGTTGCCCGATAAGGAGGAACGTGCTTACTTTGTTGCGGCAGCCGAGAAGTATAATGTGTATGGAATGAAGGGTTACGCTGACGACGGCTACTGTAGTGAAGGGGTAGGTTATTATAATTATGGTTTCCGTGCCTACATTCTGTTGCGTGAAGAAGTATACCGGGCAACGCAGGGAAAGATAGATTTCTTTCAGACTCCCAAGTTTGTCCGTATCGCCCGGTATGGGAAGAAGATACAGATGAATGAAGGAGTGTGCCCCGCCTATTCGGATTGTCGCATGGGGTTGTCGCCGGACAGGTTTATTCTCAGTTACTGCGACCGGGCGCTGGGTATTACTTCTGCCGAAGAACAGCCTGTTTTACCCAAAGGAAACAACTTGTCCCTTCACCTTCTCGAACTTTTCACAAGTCAGGTTGCAAAGGTTGGAATGACAGATGGAATCCGTCAGGTATTGCAGGAAGAGTCGGATGCTTTGCGTGCTTATTATGAACAGGCAGGTATTTTGATTGCTCGTCCTGCCGGTGGAACTTCCTGTCGTCTGGCCATATCAGCCAAGGGGGGGACCAATGCGGAGAATCATAACCACAATGATGTCGGTTCTTATGCCGTAGCTTTGGGAAGTGAAACGATGGTTGGCGATCAGGGTGGTCCGAACTCCTATCCCGGTGATTATTTTAACGGAGACGCTCCTCAGAAATATAAGATAAAAGGATCATTCGGTCATCCGGTTCCTGTAGTAGACGGACGAACACAGTCCTCGGGCGGGAAAGCGAAAGGTGTTGTGCTACAGAAAGAATTTACGAACGAAAAAGATGTATTCAGTATTGACTATACCTCTGCTTATTCCACCCCCAATTTGGATAAGCTCATTCGTACTTTCGTTTACGACCGTCAGGGCAAAGGCAGCTTTACGGTCGGCGATGAATTTACAGCGAAAACACCGATCCGATTCGAAACAGCCATAACGACACGAGCCGACTGGAAAATCCTGGACGATACACATCTTCTGCTGGCTACAGATTCCGAACAGATGGTTGTAGCTATTGATGCATCCGGTAAAGTGGTGTTTACTTCCGAAACGATTGAAGTGAACTCTCCTGCATATACACGTATCGGGATTACATTGAAGAATCAGTCGAAAGAAGGATATATCCGATTGAAGATGTACACAAAATAAGTCCGTGTATTAGATATATGAAGTATTTATAGGGCATATATGCCCAACGTGCAGGAGATATATGTCCAACGTGCAGGAGATAGTTACCCTGCACATTGGCTATATATGTCCTGCAATCAGATTATAGTTGCCCTGCAAACGGGGGAAGAAGGTACTATCTTTATCTTCTTGTTTTTATTCTTGCTACTTTCGCTTAAACTGTCTATTTTTGAGGCTGCATTTCCATACTTGAATACGAATACCTCATTTTAATAGAATAAAACAATGAAAAACAGGTTTCTGATCACATGTGCAGTTTTGTTTCTCTCCTCTTGTTTGGCGTATGGACAAGAGCAAGCATCTGCAACAAAAGACTTTTCTGAAAATAAACAAGGTTGTATTCAGCATCCCTGGCAAGGCAAGAAAGTAGGATACATCGGAGATTCCATCACAGACCCGAATTGCTACGGTGATAATATAAAGAAGTACTGGGATTTTCTGAAAGAATGGCTGGGGATCACTCCTTTTGTTTACGGCATTAGTGGAAGGCAGTGGGATGATGTACCCCGTCAGGCGGAAAAGCTGAAGAAAGAACATGGTGGAGAAGTCGATGCTATCCTGGTTTTTATGGGGACAAACGATTATAATAGTAGTGTACCTATCGGTGAGTGGTTTACGGAACAAGAAGAGCAAGTGCTGTCTGCTCACGGTGAGATGAAGAAGATGGTGACGCGGAAAAAGCGTACGCTTGTCATGACTCAAGACACTTACAGAGGGCGTATTAATATAGGAATCACTCAACTGAAGACACTTTTCCCGGATAAGCAGATCGTTCTGCTGACTCCTTTGCACCGTTCGTTGGCTAACTTCGGCGATAAGAATGTCCAGCCGGATGAAAGCTATCAGAATGGTTGCGGAGAATATATAGATGCCTATGTGCAGGCTATTAAGGAGGCGGGAAATATATGGGGAATACCTGTCATAGACTTTAATGCAGTGACAGGTATGAATCCGATGGTTGAAGAACAGCTTATTTATTTCTATGATGCCGGCTATGACCGTTTGCATCCCGACACCAAAGGGCAGGAGCGCATGGCACGCACTTTGATGTATCAGTTACTTGCGTTACCGGCAACTTTTTAAATATTCGGTAGGTGACATTCCGTACTCGTCTTTAAAGCATTGGCGATAGTAAGAAACATTGTTGAAACCTGTCATGTAGGCGGCTTCCGAGATATTGTATGTTCCTGTTAGCAGCAATTGCAAACTGTTCTTGAGTCTTACTTTACGGATAAATTCATTGGCGGATATCCCGGTCAATGCTTTCACTTTCCGGTAGAAGGTGGAATGGCTCATTCCTATTTTGCTTGTCATGAAAGGAATATCAAGTTCTGCATCCAGATTTTCTTCGATGATGTGAGTTAGTTTTTCAAGAAACTCTCTGTCGAGTTTGTTGAGTTCTATAGGTTCCATAGGCTCCTGTAAGGCTTTGGGCTCTAGCTCCTGTGTATGGGCTGTTATTTGCTGTGCCAGTTTCTTGCGGGATTCCAGTAGATTATGGATACGGCTGTTAAGTAATTTGGCACTGAACGGTTTTGTCAGATAAGAATCGGCTCCACTATCGTAACCTTCTTCTTTGTCCTGAATGGAATCTTTGGCTGTCAGCAGGATTACAGGGATATGACTGGTGCGCATATCTTCCTTTATGGAGCGACAGAGCTCAATACCATCCATGACAGGCATCATGATGTCACTGATAATAATATTGGGAATATATTTCTGTGCCAGTTCCCATCCTTCCTTACCATTGATGGCGGTTATGACTTGATAATTAGCGTGAAAGGAAGAAGCGATGTATTCACGGATATCATCGTTATCCTCTACTGCGAGTATGATAGGGCGGGTATCTGTTTCTTCTTTGCTATCCTCCGTGTCTACATCATTTTCTGTCATATTGAGTGGCTCTTCTCCCTCTTCTTTGTGTAAGGCATCAGGATATGTGTTCTCAGTCAGGATGCGGAAAGTAAAAGACGTTCCTTTTCCGGTTTCGCTTTTTACGTTTAAAATACCTTGATGGAGCTCTGCCAGTGATTTTACCAGTGCGAGTCCGATACCGGTTCCGGATGCTTGATGCTTGCCTTTGGCTTGATAGTAGCGATCGAATATATGTGGAAGGGCTTCGGAGTCTATTCCATATCCGGTGTCGCTGACTTCTATTTCTGTGTATAAATTATTCTCCTCGGTGATAGTGCGAAGTGCAAGTCTGATATCACCTTCCGGCGTATATTTTATAGCATTGGATAGCAGATTATTAACGATACTCGTAATCATGTCTGTATCAAAATAGAGTTGGGTCTTCTCTGTTTCAATATCAATGTGGAATGTTACTTTTTTGTTTTGGTTCAGTTCCTTATAGCGTAATCCAATTTCAGTGATCAGATTGGCAAGATTACTTTTGCTGACTGTTAATTGTCGGTTTTGAGTTTCGGTTTTACGAAACTCAAGTAACTCGTTAATCAGGTTTAACAGGCGAATAGCACTGCTATGGATGATGCTGATCTTTTGATTATAACGTGGAGACAGATCGGGGTCGTTCAGCAAATCTTCCAAAGGGCCCAGAATCAGTGTCAATGGAGTCCGTAGTTCATGAGTGACATTGGTATAGAATCGTAGCCGTTCATTGTTTAGTTCTTGTTTGTTCTGGCTGTTTTTCCTTTCCAGTTCAAGAGAGCTTTCCAGGTTTAACTTGCGTTTATAGGTGCGGAGAGATAAATATATGGCGATGCATATAATAATGAAATAAAACAGTTTGGCATACCATGTAAGCCAAAAGGGAGGGTGGATATGTACTGTCATGGAGGCGATATGCCCTTCATCCCAATCCTGATTTTTCAGTTTCGCTTTTACTTTGAAAGTATATTCTCCGGGAGCAATATTACGGAATGTAACCTGATTCTCTCCTTGGGTGTTGGCCCATACATTTTCTAATCCTTCTATCATATAGGCGTATTCTACCAGCTGGCTTTGAGAGTAGTCGGGGACTGTGAATGAGATTCGGAAAGAATTCTGATTATAAGGCAAATCAATGTTTCCGTTAGTTGTAGGAATTAAAACTCCGGCGTTGTGGCTTTCTATCTGTCTGTTGAATCCTTTACATTCGGTAATTTGTACGGGAGCTACCTGATGTTCGGTTATCAGTTCTTTAGGATCAAAGTAACAGACTCCGTTTAATGAGCCAAAATAAAGTATTCCGTCTTCGGTGGAGCAGGCTGATCCTTCTATAAAGTTACCTGCCGGTATGCCATCGTGATGATTATAGTTTTCGAATAATTGTTTTTTCGAATTCCAGCGAGAAATGCCGTCATTGGTACTTATCCAGATATTGCCTGCTTTATCTTCCTGAATGGCGCGGACAAAATTATCATCCAGACCATGCATGGAGTTATATGCCTCAAAGTGTTCCGGTTGCATCGTGTTCTTAATATGCGCAATCCCGTTACGTGTTGCAACCCACACTTCTCCTTGGGAGTTGAGGTAGAGTTGGTTGATTGCGTTGGAGCAGAAGCCATTATCTGTATTGAGTCGCATTGTTAACTTATTGTCTTTGTCAAAGATGGAAATGCCTCCTCCGTATGTTCCGATCCATAATTTTCCTTGGCGATCACGAAGGATGCCATATACGGAACGGGCATAAAGTTGATTGGTGATTTCTTCTGTGACACGAGCTGTACCGTTTTCATAAATATATACGCCATATTCAGCACCTATCAGCATGGTACCATCGGAGTCTTCAAAGAAGGTGATGATATCAATGTTGTCCATACCTAATGGAATGCGTTCAATTCGGTTCGTTTTTGTATTCAGCTTCAACAGGCCGTCATCATAAATCCCCAGTAAGAATGTTTGTTTCTGATCACTTCTGAGGGAAAATACTTGCCCGTAAGGTCTGCTGAGGAACGGAGTAATATTTAGAGTTTTCGTGAGCTGATAGTCTTTGAATATTGCGACTTCATTTTCGCTCCCGACCCATACTTGTCCTTCTTTGTCCGTGCTGATTCCCCATACCGGTTTGTTTTTTAGCGTTTTTCCTTTTTCTGTAGTATAAGGAAGCGTATGGAATACAGGCTTCGTGTGACTGATGAAGTTTATGCCGCTGCTATAGTTACCAATCCAGATATTACCAAAAGAGTCTTGCAGCAGGCTTCTTATATTGCTGGATGAAAGTCCGCTTTCATCATTGGATGCGGAGATATTGGTGAATTTCACACTCTTCGGATTCATGAAGGTGATGCTGTGCAAATCGAGTATGCTGATTCCTCCTATATCTGCCCCTATCCATAGTGTTCCGTCGTTCATCTCCTTGATGCAATAAATATGGTCTGCTATCAGAGAATGCGGATTACCGAACTCATGTTTGAAAGTGAGAAATTCCTCTGTTTGAGAATTGAATAAGGCAAGTCCCTGATTGGTTCCAATCCATATATTTCCGGAATGATCAATATAGATACAGTATACACTGTTGCCCGGCAGACTTTTGGGATTGTGCGGATCATTGCGATAGTTCTTGCAGGTTTTACTCTTTAAATCAATAATACTTAGTCCTCCTTGGGCGTGTCCTATGTACAGGCTTCCATGACCATTATCGAAGGAGCACCAGCTTGAATCGTATAAATCCTTAATATTTTTGTGGGAGAAGGGTGAGAATTGCTTCGTCTGTTTATTGTAATATATAGTTCCGCCATAGTGGTTGGTGATCCATATCCCCTTATTATCGGCCGAATGTGCCAGCGCAACAATATTGCTGGCTATGCTGTCTGCTATATTATTGGTGAATTGATAAGTAGAACAGTCAAGTTTGCTCAGTCCGTCCTTGAGTCCGATCCATAGAGCATTCTCTTCTTCGTCATATAGCAGGGCATTTAATGCGTTGCTGATGATCCCGGAATCATTATCCTTGTAAGTAGTAAAGTTCCGTCCGTCAAACCGACTCAGTCCGGATTCTGTTGCAATCCAGATATATCCTTGTTTATCTTGTGTGATATTGGTCACATAATTGTTGGATAGGCCGTCTTCTACTCCAAGATGTTTAAGGAGATAAGGCTGTGCATAGCTGTCATAATAACCCAGCAGTAGGTAAGCTATGAGTATAAAGTACATTCTTTGCATATACGTTATCATATAAGGTGATCTTTAAGACAAAAATACAATAAAAAAATGGTAAAAACCAGATGGAGATATGTTGTATGCAATGATGAACAGGAAACCGTACTGCTATCCCTTTATTAGGCTATTCCATTGACAATAAGCTAATTAATGTAATGTATCGTGAATCGTTCATGCCGATTTCCTCTGGTCTATTGCCTAATTTACCTCCTATTTTTGCCCGATTTACCTCTTATAATTCTAGTGGAATACCTCTAATTTTGTCTCGTTCTCTTTGAGGGGAGACATCAGGATAGTATCACCTGCTTCCAGGGCTTCAGGAGAAATAGTTGATCTTATATATTAATTTTATTTTATTATTACATGAAAAACAATTTGTTACATTGGAGTCTCTGCTCCTTGCTTTTCTTCACTTCATGTGCGGACGACTACAAGTTTGTCAATGAAGGGATACCTCCAAAAGCTTTTGATCCGAATCAGCCTGTAGTCGTATCTCTGATCGAACCTGATTCCGGTGTTTACAACACTCAGTTTGTTATCTCCGGAAAAAACTTTGGAACGGACCTGTCCCGCATAAAAGTATATTTCGGAGAGAAAGACACTGCGAGACTAATCAGCTCTAACGGAGATTGTATTTACGGTATGACTCCTAAACAAAATGACGGACAGAACAAGGTGTCTGTAGTGATCGGCTCGGAGTACAAAGGCGAACTGCCCTCTCTGTTCAAGTATACCAGGATGGAGCAGATTACGACCATAACCGGAACCGGTAATACCGGCGAAAATGCAGACGGTACATTGGCTGAGGCTAAATTCAGAGTAATACGCGGAATGTGTATGATAGCTGACGATAATATACTTGTAAGCACCGATCAGACCAATGTGCGGCTGGTTTCTGAGAAAGAGAACCGAGTTACGACCATTTGTTCGGGAATAAAATTCGGCGGTTTGGGTGCTACCAAAAATCGTGAAACAGCTTATGGCATCCAGTATGACGGAACACACGCTGTTTACGCTTTCAATCGGGCAAAAGGATGGCAGATGTCGAAGATACTGAATACTCTGGGTACGGAGGTAACGGGAAGAGTGGCTGACTGTGTTTTAAGCGATGACGATCAGTTCCTTTATTTTTGTGATACCAGCGGTAAATTCGGCAGAGTTAATTTGGAAAGCCTTGAAGTGGAAATACTCAATGCTGAATTAGGAAACCTGGGGGGACTTACCAGTTGGTGTTTTATAGCGAGAGATAAAGTAAATGACTGCTTCTATGTATCTGCCAATCTAAGTAATAAAATCCTGAAGATTTCTTCCGATGGCAAGTCTTTTGAGGATTATATTGGCAACGGAACAAACGGATTTATGGACGGAAACAGAGAAGATGCCATGATGAGTACAGTTACAGGTCTTGCAGTAGATGATTCGGGCGTATTGTACTTTCTCGATACAGGAAACGGTTTATTAAGGAAATTGGAGGATGGCATTGTATCAACTGTCGCAGGTCGTAAGGGAAATCTGGCTGTTGTTGACGGAAAACCCTTGGAATCATCGTTAAAATGGCCTTATGATCTCGGCTTTGACTCAAACGGATCTCTGTATTTTGTTGAATGTAACGCAGGTATGGTCCGGAAATTTACCATTCAGTAAATCTAATACCAGATAGATATGAAATTGACAATAAATGTAATCATGATGTTGCTGCTCTTTGTGTGTTCTGCCACCATATCAGCACAAACCAATGAAAAAGGTTATATGGTCGCCGGAACGGTGATGGACGAAAAGGGGGAAACGATTATCGGTGCCTCGATCACTGTAGACAAAGACCGTTCGAAAGGAACTGCAACAGATCTGGACGGTAAGTTTCGTCTGCAAGGTCTTTCTAAAGGTGAAGTACTGACTGTTACTTTTATAGGCTATAAGCCTTATAGCTATAAAGTGACGATGAGTAAGGAGAATATTAAGATTGTGCTGGAACCACAGGTCAGCGATTTGGATGAGGTTGTCATTGTGGGCGAAGGAAGCCAGAAGAAGATTTCCCTTACGGGTGCGGTTACCACTATCGAGCCTGCGGCATTAGATGTGCCGGCTACTTCTGTATCCAATATGCTGGGTGGTAACGTTCCCGGCATCATCGCTGTGACCCGAAGCGGAGAACCGGGTAGTGACTTTTCCGAATTCTGGGTACGCGGTATTGGTACATTTGGTGCCAATTCCTCCGCATTGATTTTGATAGACGGTGTAGAAGGTGATATGAATCAACTTGACCCGGCGGATATTGAAAGCTTTTCGGTATTGAAAGATGCTTCGGCAACAGCCATTTACGGAGCACGCGGAGCCAATGGCGTAGTAGTGGTGAAGACCAAGCAGGGAAAAGCGGGGAAACTCCGTATTAACTATAAATCAAGTATCACATTGAGCGAATCTGCACGTATGCCTGAGTATTGCGATGCCTATACGTATGCGTTACTGGCCAATGAAGCAAAACTGAGCAGGGGAGATGATCCGCTTTACAGTGCTCTTCAGTTAAGACTGTTTCAGACAGGGCTTGATCCGGACCTTGCTCCGAATACCAACTGGCGTGATGTGATTCTGAGAGACCGTGTATGGCAGAATCAGCATTATTTCAGTGTTTCCGGTGGCGGTACGAACGCACGGTATTTTATGTCGCTCAGTATGCACAATAAGGATGCCGTTTTCCGTCCCGACAAGTCTGCCAACAAATATGATCCCAACATCAATTATCAGAAGTACTCTTTTCTGACCAAAGTTGATGCCAATTTAACAAAGAAAACAAGATTGGGACTGAAGCTTTACCAAGTAATGACTAACCAGAACTCACCGGGATTGGGAAATAACAGTGCGTTATGGAATGCGCAGGCAGCATTGACACCTGTATCGCTGCCGGTGAAATATTCCACAGGTCAGCTGGCGTCGAAAGGAGCCAATGCGGAATCTGGCTATGAGCTGTTGTCCCCTTATGTACAGTTGAACTATACAGGTTTCACAGAGACCCGTAATCTGACTACCAACTTGATGGTGGATTTGAGTCAGGATCTGGATTTTATTACGAAAGGACTGAAGGTTAGAGGCTTATTCTCCTTCACCACCAACTCTGAATTTTATACTACACGTTCTAAAATGCCGGATCTGTATTGGGCGAACGGAAGAAATGCCCAAGGCACACTGGTCATGACGAAACAGGTGGAAAAGAAGGACCTGTCATTATCGAGGTCTACGGACACCGACCGTACCTATTATTGGCAGTTGAATGCGGATTATGACCGTACGTTTGGTGATCATGCCATAAGCGGACTGCTCCACTTTTACCTGCAGAGCAGAACGAAATCAAAAGACTCGGACGAAGACAAGAACGTCAGCGCCGTTCTGAAACCTATCCCCAGACGTTATGAGGCGCTTTCGGGACGTGTAACTTACAACTACAAACAGATTTACTTTGCCGAATTCAATATCGGATATACAGGCTCCGAACAATTCCCGAAAAATAAACGCTTCGGATTTTTCCCGGCAGTATCCGGAGGATGGATTCCCTCTCAATATGATTGTTTGCAAGAGGCACTTCCTTTCCTTGATTATCTGAAGATACGTGCTTCTTATGGACTTGTCGGTAACGACCGTATCGGTGGTACACGTTTCCCATATCTGACAACAGTCACCAGCACAGGTGATGGCGGCTGGGGAACAGGCGGTATTCGGGAAGGACAGTTAGGTACTGACGGACTTGTCTGGGAAAAGGCGAAGAAGTTTGATGTCGGTGTGGATATCAACCTGTTCAATAATAAATTCTCGCTGACTGTTGACTACTTTAAAGATCGCCGTACTGACATTTTCCAGCAGCGTGTCACTGTACCGGAAGAAGCCGGTTTCATCTCTATGCCGTGGGCCAATACAGGTTCGATGGAAAGCTGGGGTATGGATGGAAACTTCAGTTTCAAACAGGATTTTGGAAAAAACTGGCGGGCTACCATACGTGGTAACTTTACTTTCTCGCGCAACAAGGTATTGCATTACGAGGAGTCTGATATACACTATCCTTATCAATCGAGAATCGGATATCCGAGCGGAGTACAGAGGGGATATATAGCCGAAGGCTTGTTCAGAGACTGGGAAGATATAGAGTCCAGTCCTAAGCAAAACTTTGAGAGTAAAGTATATCCGGGCGATATCAAGTATGTGGATGTAAATGCTGATGGTGTGATTGATGTGGACGATAGAGTACCTTTGTCTTTCTCTAATGTACCGGAGATTCAATACGGTTTTGCCGGAGAAGTGAGCTGGAAAAACCTGACTCTCGGAATGATGTTCGAAGGAACAGGACATAGTACTTACTTTTTGGGAGGTACAGGCTATTACCCTTTCAGTGGCGGTTCGACAGGAAACCTGCTGACAATCGTGGCAGATCAGAATAACCGTTGGACTCCGCGTGAAATATCGGGTACGGCAGCCACAGAGAATCCGAATGCTCGTTTCCCGCGTATGACTTATGGCAGTAATAAGAACAATAATCAGGCATCAACATATTGGTTGGCAGACAACAGCTATTTGCGTTTCAAAGAACTGAATATACGCTATACCTATCGCAACCCCTGGCTGCAGAATGTACTGGGTGTCAGTTCAATGAGCCTGTCGTTCATTATGCATAATATTTGTACATGGGACAGCATCAAGCTGTGGGACCCGGGACAGGCATCTGCGAACGGTGCTGCTTATCCTATTCAGCGCACTTATTCAATGCAATTGAGTTTGAACTTTTAAAATTGAACGAATTATGAAATTAAGGAATATAATGATGGCGGGTGTTTTTATGGCGTCTGCGATTTCAACCACTTTCACATCTTGTGAGTCTTTCCTGGATATTGATGAATATGTATATGATATGACGAGCCTTGACTCTATTTTTACGAGAAAGAGTCAGCTTGAGAAGTATATCAGTGCTGCAGCCAATAACTTCCCTGCTTTTGACAACGTATGGAAATCGACTCCATTGCCTTTGGGATTCGCATCCGATGAAGCGTTCGCATCTATCAAGGAAAGTGAAAAGGATTCATGGAAAGGTCTCTTTTTTGCGATGGGGCAGATGGTAGACAAATATAGCAACGATTTTTTCCGTTGGGGAGAACTCTATGTATCTATCCGAATGGCGAATATTGTGATTGCCCGGATCGGAGAGTGTACGGATATTACAGATTTTGAAAGACGTGACTTCCTGGGCCGTGCTTACTTTATCCGTGCTTATAGCTATTACACTTTGATGATGCAGTATGGTCCTGTGCCTATCGTTCCCGATCAGGCTTTTCCTACCAATGCGAGTGTAGATCAGATGTCTTATCCGAGAGCTACTTACACCGAATGTGTGGAAAAGATATGCAGTGATTTCGAGCAGGCAGCTTCTTTGCTGAAGGCAGCGGACGAACGCGATGCGTCAACCTATCGCATCCCTACGTCCGGAGCTGCATTAGCTCTGATGTCACGTGTACGGCTTGAAGCGGCAAGCCCCTGGTTCAATGGAAATAAATACTATTATGACTTCCTGAGAAGCTCGGACAATCAGCCCTATTTCCCTCAGAATTATGACTCGCATAAGTGGGCTGTCGCAGCAGTTGCCGCCAAAAGAGTGATTGATTTGAATTTGTACAACCTTTACACAGTTCGCAGTACGGCATACACACCTGAATTGCCGGCCAATACTTATGACCTCAAATTCAATAACAAAAACAATAAATTCCCGGAAGGCCCTCATGGTATAGATCCGCTTAAATCTTACAGGGATATGTTCACGGGAGAAGAAGAGGGATTCAGCATCTCCGAATTTATCTGGACCAAGAGTCAGACGGAAAACAATACCAGACTTGTTTTCCCTTATGCGATGGACGGTACGAATGCTATCAGTGTGAATGGAGAGTTGGCGGATGCATACCGCATGATAGACGGACGGGATATCAATGCTTCCAGCGCTGAATATCCTTATCCAACGGAAGAAAAGGCATGGCAACCCATCAGTAATCTGGATGATGCACAGAAAACCTTGCTGGGAACCTCCTTCTCAGGATTCGACCTGGATCCTGAAATGGCACAGATGGATTACAACCGTGAGATGCGTTATTATGCTACGATAGGATTCAACCATAGAATATGGCCGGCTTCTTCTTACAATGGTCCTGACCCGGCGAATAAAAAAGCGTTGAAAGTGACTTATTATAGCGATGGAACGGGCAAACCCGATCAATACCAAAAAGAGACGGTCTGTGTCACCGGCTATACTTGCGTGAAGTATGTCAATGAAATGGATTCCCCCGCAGGAAGCGGGAAAGTATTATCTAAAAGTTTTCCGCTTATCCGCTATGCTGAAATCCTGCTGAATTATGTAGAAGCGATGAATGAGATGGGAGATGGTGATAACTACACTGACGAAACGACCGGAATATCTGTGTCACGCAATAAGGAAGAAATGCGTAAATATTTCAATATGATACGTTATCGTTCCGGTCAGCCGGGTATCACCGACGAAGAACTGGATAATCCTGAAAAGATGAGAGAGGCCATCAAGCGCGAAAGACGAATAGAACTGGCATTTGAAGGACGGCGCGCATACGACCTCCGCCGTTGGGGAGATTTGGTAAAAGCGACAAGCAGGCCCTTTACCGGTATGAATATAAAGGCGATGAAGAAAGATCGTAAGAACTACTATATGCGTACGATTGTCACTGAGTCGGATTGTAAGTTCTCCAAGTTCAATATAACCCAACGGATGAATTTCTATCCTATTCGTCAAGGTATTATCGACAAGAATCCGCGGATAGACCAGAATCAGGGTTATTAAATGAAAACAGAGAAGTGATTCAAGAAAAGATAATTCAAATAGAATAAAAGATATGAAACAATATAATAATGACTTTATTCGACTGATGCTGGGTGGACTTTTATGTTTGTTCGTGTCGGCTTGCGTGAGCGACCCTTTGGCTGACGAGCAATATACTAAAAAGTTGACTTTAGTAGGTGCACAAGATGAGTTGCAGGAGAAAGAGGTAAAATATGGAAGTGACGGAGAGTTCTTCGTTACCGTCTATTGTGGCGGAACAAAGATGCACGAAGATGACGTGACAGTGACTTTGGGAGAAGCAGATCAAAGTAACATCGATAATTACAACTATAAAAACGTGTTGGAAGGCGAAATCGAATATGTGGCGCTGCCTAAAGACTGGTATACGATTCCTTCCTACACAAGCGTCATTAAGGCCGGCGAACGTTATGTGCGGTTCCCCGTACGTGTAGATACCGAAAAAATAGATACAGATGCACGGTATTTGATTCCTTTGAAGATTGTAGACTCAAGCCCTTATCCTGTGAACGAACAGGCTGACACAGTGTTGCTGGTGAAGGTGAAAATGATCAATGACTATTCGGGCAATTATATGATGAAGGGCACCGAGTATCCGATGAAAAATGGAGCTCCGGATTTGTTAAGCGGGACTCCGATAGAAATAGCCCGGACTCTGACAGCAGTGGATGAAAACACGGTTCGTTTCTTCCATAAGTCGGTCAACGAAGAAATGCCCAATCTGGATGATAACGGTATTACTCTGACGGTGGATAAGAGCACCGGAAAAGTAAGTGTCAGCCCCTGGAAGAATCTGCCGGTTGTAGAGAATAGCGGAAGTGGTACCTATCAAGTCATATCGGGAAACTACGGAATTAATACACGGAGATATGTGATAGAGTATAATTATATCAATAGTAGCAATAAGGAAATGTATGTTTCTGTGACATTGGAGACTTCTGAAAATTAAAAGACTTCATTGTCCGAACGGTCTGTTTCCAGGAACAACCCATTCAGTAAGCTCCATGGCGTACATATAGGTATGTATGCCATGAGCAATGGGGCGTTCCCGGAAATCAGGCATTATACGATTGGTTCGGATGACTATATTAAGATCAAATCTCCGCAGGACTTGACAAAGGCCTTTTTTTGTTGTATATTTGCAGATATCATACCAGCAATAAAGTAACAACCCATTAAAAAATGAAACGAAATGCACCTTATCAATCATCTTAACCGAACCGAAAAAACAGTGTAACATTATAACAAAATACACAGGGGATCATATGCGAATCAGCATCTATGTGAACCGGTGATAAGCTTGAGGCTGCAACCTTTTATAGGGTTTGCAGCCTTTTTTGTTGCATAAAATTAAAGAATATGTGCTTAAAAGGTGTATTTGAGTTTATAATAAATGGGGAGACCGTTTATAATAAACGATGAAACTATTTATTATAAACTCAACTGCGATTTTAGTATTAAGGGTAAAAAGTTTTCTATATGTCAGAAGAGACCAAAGAGAGTTTTCTTTTATTTGACTCTGCATGCTGCGAATTATTGCAACACAATAATCTTTTACCTTATTGCCCGATTTACCCCCTATATCTGCCCGATTTACCTCCTGTCTCATTGTGCTCTTCTCCCTATTTTTGTGCATTAAATATTCTTATTCTTTTCAATGATGAAAGATGCTGCATGATATGTGCGGCGGAGGTGGAAAGTGCGTCGCTGCTCTGCGGGATGTTGTTTGGAAGAAGAATAGTACAATATTCCATGCTTGTTGTATTATTCTCCATAGGAATATAGATAGTTAAACGTAAATTTGTAATTTGATTGTGCCTTATATTTTTTATAAGAATTTATAGAAGAATATCATGAAATACTGGATGTTATTGTTTGCCTTTTTGTGGGTATCTTACGGAACGGGCATGGCCCGTAAAACGGAAAAAGTAGTAAATAACGGAATTCCCTGGTTTGACGACAGGGGAGAGATTGTCAATGCGCACAGTGCCTGCATTGTGGAAGAGAATGGCAGATATTATCTTTTCGGGGAATATAAGTCGGACAAAAGCAATGCTTTTCCGGGTTTCAGTTGCTATTCATCTGATGACCTGGTGAACTGGAAGTTCGAACGTGTTGTTCTGCCGGTGCAGCCAAGCGGAATTCTTGGCCCTAATCGTGTAGGCGAGCGTGTGAAAGTCATGAAATGCCCTTCTACCGGCGAGTATGTGATGTATATGCATGCGGACGATATGAACTATAAAGATCCCCATATCGGCTATGCTACCTGCAGCACTATAGCAGGTGAATATAAATTTCACGGACCTCTGTTGTATGAAGGCAAGCCTATTCGCCGCTGGGATATGGGGACTTATCAGGATGCGGACGGTACCGGATATTTGCTGTTGCACGGAGGAATTGTCTATCGTTTGAGTAAAGATTACCGTACGGCAGAGGAAAAAGTGGTATCGGGAGTGGGCGGTTCTCACGGAGAATCTCCGGCAATGTTTAAAAAAGACGGCACATATTTCTTCTTGTTCTCCAATCTGACCAGCTGGGAGAAGAATGATAATTTCTACTTTACAGCTCCTTCCGTCAAAGGCCCGTGGACCAGACAAGGTTTGTTTGCTCCCGAAGGAAGTCTGACCTATAATTCACAGACCACTTTTGTATTTCCTTTAAAGTGTGGCGAAGATACGATTCCGATGTTTATGGGCGACCGCTGGTCTTATCCTCATCAGGCTTCGGCCGCCACCTATGTGTGGATGCCTATGCAGGTGGATGGAACAAAACTTTCTATTCCGGAATACTGGCCTTCCTGGGACATTGATAAGTTGAAACCCGTAAATCCTCTGCGCAAAGGAAAAACCGTCGATTTAAAGCAGATAACGTTCAGTAAAGAAGCTGACTGGAAAGTGGAGGAAGGAAGAATATCTTCCAATGTAAAAGGAAGTACGCTGAGTATTCCCTTCAGTGGCTCTTGTGTGGCTGTTATGGGTGAAACGAACTGTCATAGCGGATATGCGCGTATGAATATCCTCGATAAGAAAGGGGAGAAAATATATTCTTCACTGGTCGATTTCTATAGTAAGGCGAATGATCATGCAACGCGTTTTATGACTCCTCAATTGGCAAAAGGAGGATATACACTGGTGATTGAAGTTACGGGCATCAGCCCCACATGGACTGATAAAACGAAGAGAATTTATGGCAGCGACGATTGCTTTGTGACCATTACTGATATTGTAAAATTGTAATATTTATGAAAAATAGAATCTTATTTTCCGTCTTTGCTTTGGTAGCAGTAACCTTGTTCGCCCAAGGTAAACAAAAAGATTTTGTCTTGCAGTCCGGTCAGCCGGTTGCGATAGCTTGCAGCGGTTCGGAAGCACCGGTGGTGCGTACTTCGCTGGACTTGTTGTCCCGTGACCTTCAGACTGTATTGTCGGCAACTGCCCACGTAGACACAAACACCGGAAACATCCTGGTAGGAACGATCGGACAGAGCAAGCTGATTGAGCAGGCCGGTATCGATATTTCCGCATTAAAAAACAAAAAGCAGGCTTTCCTGCTCACCGTCTCAGAAGATGGAAAGCTGGTAGTAGCCGGCAGCGACAGTCACGGTACAGCCTACGGCATACTTGAAATATCCCGTCTGCTGGGCGTTTCCCCTTGGGAATGGTGGGCGGATGTGACTCCGGAGAAGAAAGAGACATTTCGTCTTTCGGGCAAGTTTAGAGAGTTGCAGTCTCCTTCTGTGGAGTATCGGGGCATCTTTATTAATGATGAAGATTGGGGACTGATGCCTTGGAGTAACAAGACTTACGAACCGTCGGATGTGAAAGGAGAAATCGGGCCGCGTACCAACGAACGTATTTTTGAGTTGCTGCTTCGTTTGCGGGCCAATACCTACTGGCCTGCTATGCATGAGTGTACCTTGCCTTTCTTTCTGACGAAGGGCAATCGGGAAGCAGCGAAAAAGTATGGCATCTTTATGGGAGCTTCCCACTGCGAACCAATGGCGTGCAATGCTACCGGAGAATGGAAAATACGTGGAAAAGGAGCATACGATTACGTGAATAACAGTCCGGCCGTTTATCAGTTTTGGGAAAATCGTGTGAAAGAAGTTGCCGGACAAGAGATACTTTACACGCTGGGTATGCGTGGCGTTCACGATGGAAAGATGCAGGGAGCCAAGACGGTAGAAGAACAGAAAGCCGTCCTGAACCGGGTATTTGTTGACCAGCGCGGCTTGCTCGAAAAGTACGTGAATAAAGACGTAACACAAGTGCCGCAGGTCTTTATTCCTTATAAGGAAGTGCTCGATATTTATCATGCGGGACTGCAAGTGCCCGAAGACGTGACCTTGATGTGGTGTGATGATAACTACGGCTATATCCGTCATTTCCCCACTGCCGAAGAGCGTGCCCGTAAAGGCGGCAACGGAGTCTATTATCATGTTTCCTACTGGGGACGCCCGCACGATCATTTATGGTTGAGCACCATGAGTCCATCGCTCATTTATCAACAGATGAAGCAGGCTTACGATCAGGGAATACAGAAAATGTGGATACTGAACGTCGGAGACATCAAACCTGCCGAGTATCAGATAGAACTGTTCATGGATATGGCATGGAATCTGGATAAGGTATCTTCCGAAGGAGTAACCGCACATCTGAAACATTGGCTGGAACGGGAACTGGGAACCTCCTGTGCAAAGACCATCCTCCCCGTTATGCAGGAACATTATCGCTTGGCACATATCCGCAAACCCGAATTTATGGGAAATACACGGGAGGAAGAAAAGAATCCGGTCTATCGGGTAGTCAAAGACTTACCGTGGAGCGAAAGAGAGATAAACGAACGTCTGAATGCTTACAGCGAACTTTCGGAAACAGTAGAGAAAGCTGCTTCTAAAGTACCCGTCGACAGACAGAGCGCTTACTTCGAACTGGTGAAATATCCCGTACAGGCTGCGACACAAATGAATCGCAAACTGTTATACGCCCAATTGGCACGCCACGATAAGGAAGACTGGGAAAAGAGTGATGCCGCTTACGACAGCATTGCTGCACTGACTCAACATTATAACTCATTGGAGAATGGGAAATGGAATCGCATGATGGACTTCAAACCCCGCAAGCTCCCTGTATTCAACCGTGTGGAAAGAAATGCGGCTACTGCTCCGATGACAGCGGACCGTAAAGCAGCCTGTCAATGGAATGGGGCGGAGGCAAAGAAGGGCAACGCTATTGTCTGCGAAGGTTTGGGATATGAAGGCAAAGCCGCAGAGATAAGAAAAGGCGATGCGCTGACTTTCTCTTTCGGTAATCTGAAAACGGACTCGGTAGAGGTGGATATCCGGTTACTTCCCAATCATCCGGTGCATGGCGATAAGTTGCGTTTCTCGGTTTCTCTGAATGGTGCCGAGCCTGAAGTGATAGCGTACGAAACGAAGGGGCGCAGCGAGGAATGGAAAGAGAACGTGCTTCGTAATCAGGCAATCCGGAAAATCGTACTTCCCGTTCTGGGCAGGAAATCACATCAATTGGTCATCAAGGCATTGGATGAGGGAGTGATACTGGATCAGGTAATGCTTTATGAGGTGAATTAGATATAATTCTATATTTTATAGTTTCAGACTGGCTGGGTCAGTCAGTCTGAAATACACTGTTTATTGTCCCGGCTTGATAATCAACCGCAGTACAAACCAAGCGTGATGTGCTGCGGTACTTATCCATCCATAATGTTTTGCCATAATGCGGAACCGTTCTTTAAGAGAAGCCTTCCGGTTCTGCGTAGTCATTCCTTCATCCAGATAGTCGATGATTGTCAGGTGCGTATTGTGCAGGGTACGCGCCTTTTTCATGATGCGGATGCACCAGTCGAAATCAGCGGAGTACCGGTAGTTTAAGTCATAAGGTTCCATCAGCGTATGTCTGGCAAAGAAAGCCTGATGGCAGACTAACATTCCTTGTTTGAAACTCTTCCAGTCC
>ERZ857882.1524-NODE-1524-length-26840-cov-3.379317_pt1 | contig 26840 bp, 23 predicted proteins | sample MGYA00519697_ERZ857882 | MGnify/ENA primary metagenome ERZ857882 (study PRJEB31778, sample SAMEA3449373) | human gut metagenome | biome: human gut; feature: human-associated habitat; material: faeces | place: United Kingdom | collected 2010/2012 ...
GCTACAGCAGCTTTTCTGCGTCCGACGGCATTTACAACTTCCATACTCATTACTTAATCTCGTTTAACTTGATAGTTTTGGGTGACTGAGCTGCATGCGGATGTTCGCTGCCGGCATACACCTTCAGGTTGCGAAGCAAGGCAGCGCCCAGACGGGTGCGAGGCAACATGCTTTTCACAGCCTTTTCTACGATAAATTCGGGTTTCTTGCGCAGATAATCGGCCGGAGTTGCATAGCGCTGTCCACCTGGATAACCGGTGTGACGCGTATACACTTTGTCCGTCATCTTTTTACCCGAGAACTTCACCTTGTCAGCGTTGATGATGATGACGTTGTCACCGCAGTCAACGTGAGGAGTGAAGTTGGGCTTGTTCTTACCACGCAGGATTTTGGCCACCTGCGAAGCGAGTCGGCCCACCACCGCGTCCGTAGCATCGATCAAAACCCACTCTTTGGTGACCGTTGCGGCGTTGGCGGAGATTGTTTTGTAGCTTAATGACTCCACTGTTTTACGTTTAAAAGTTAATACTTGTGTGAATTATGTGATCCATACCCGCATTTTGCGGGCTTGCAAAGATAGTGATTTTCCTTGAAATAAAAAAAATATCGTATTTATCGATAATTTCTTTCCAAATCAGGTTACTCTTCGTAGCCGAAACGACGCAATTGACGGTCGCTGTTACGCCAATCTTCGTTCACCTTGACAAAAAGTTGTAAAAAGACCTTTTTCCCCAAGAACTGTTCCAGATCGGCACGCGCCTCAGAGCCCACCTTTTTGAGTTTGGAGCCTCTATGGCCAATAATAATCCCCTTCTGACTCTCTCGCGAAACATAGATAACCGCTGAAATACGATCAATTGCAGGTTCCTCTTTATACTCTTCGATTGCAATCTCAACGCAATAAGGTATCTCCTTATCGTAATTAAGCAGTATCTTTTCACGAATAATCTCAGACGCAAAAAAACGGAGTGTTTTATCGGTCAAGGCATCTTTGGGATAATAGGGTTCACCCTCAGGCAGCATATCGAGAATCCGATCAAATAATCCTCCAATATTGAATGCATGAGCAGCCGACACCGGCACGATCAAGGCATCTGGTAAAATCTTTTCCCACTCATCAACCAATTTCTCCAACTCCTCAGGCGTTGTCAAATCAATTTTATTGATCACCAAGATCGTTTTGATACCACTGAGGCGGATTTTATCGACATATTCACTGCGATGGTCTGTCCCTTCGGTTGCATCGGTTACATACAAAATCACATCGGCATCTTTCAATGCCCCCTGCACCACCTTCATCATCGATTCGTGCAGTTTATAATTCGGCTTGAGGATTCCGGGAGTATCGGAATAGACAATCTGAAAATCCTCTCCGTTCACAATTCCCAAAATACGATGGCGCGTGGTCTGGGCTTTCGAGGTGATAATCGAAAGACGCTCCCCCACCAAAGCGTTCATCAGTGTCGATTTTCCCACATTGGGATTACCGATAATATTCACAAAACCTGATTTGTGCATAATCTGTATTTATTTCGTTTTCTAATTTTTAGTCTTCAATCAATCCGGCTGCATGCAACCGATCATCTACAATGATGACATACACGAGTAACCTGCACCAATTAAATTACTTGCGTTGCCCAGCATCGCCTTCCCGCATTCCGTTTTAGCAACTCACCATCCAACTGTAATCCAGACCAACGGTAAATAATATAAAGGTATTTGCCTAATTCCACCACAGCGATCGTCTCATTTTGCACCACCAGCTTTCCAAAAACTGGTATCAACCTCCGATTCGACCCGCTCTTCCACCTGATCCGGCAAACGCCAAAAAAGATCGTATCCGATAATCTTTTCCAAATCGTTTACACTCATGGCATAATCACCGAACTTACCGGAAATCTTCTCCTGATTGGGAAGTAAAAAGGCAATGGCATGGTAACGTCCATTCTGCCACACCAACAACGCTTTAAAATATCTGCGTGGCACACCTACACCTCCTTTGATCCTCGGCAAACCGGATACCAACACCGGGCCTGTAACCACATAAAGCGAATCATACTGTTTTGCCCATTTGCGGACCTGTTCTTCCAACAGTCGCCAGATTTGACGGTTAAGTGCCGGCCTCTGGGGTGAAACATTCGACAAATAGAAAGTTGCCTGATTCTCATCTGGTGTATCGTCACGATCGGCAGAGGGGAGCAGGTGTCCCCGATCATAACCGCTGCGGGTATAATCTCGATCACGTGCTGTCGGCCATCCACGTTGTACCACAGTAGGATCGCTGCAAAACGCATTTTGGCGCTCTGTTCCTTTGCGATTCACCTCTGCACGCGTCAATATATAGGCAACCCATGCAGCCTGCTGATACATCGTATCATAGCAAAGCGTGTAACGAGCGGCGACGTTCCGCAACACAAACGTACTATCTTTATAATAAGGTAAAGCCAGCCGATCTCCTTGTTTCAGCGTCTGTTGATCACATTCCGTAGGATTACCCCGATTATCCGATACAGCTCCAGCCTTTGTACGGTCATTTGGCGACAACTGACCGTCTTGTTGCGAACCTTTTTCACCATCTCGGTTCGCATGACGGCTCTCACGTTGTTGGTTTCGGGAGTTGTGGCAACCATTATCCTTTTGATTTCCACTTCGCTGAGACGATCTAACATCGTCCGACTGTGCAGCCATCTGCGTAGTAGTTACTCCACCACGCGACCCAACCGCCCCTGTTCGGTATGAGACCCACAACAAAAGAGCCACGACACAGAACAACAATACAATTATTTTCCATTGCGTCTTTTTCGAAACACGACGCGTAGCTCGTTTAGGCATAATCTTTAACCGCTTGGAATTTTCTCCCAGTTGGACAAAGGTAAATATTTTCCTACCTTTGTCCCATATTTTACATGAAATTCAAGCAGAAACCCAACACGTATGGCCTCTTCGAACTTCGTTGATTATGTCAAAATTTTCGGACGCTCCGGCAACGGAGGATCCGGCTCCAGCCATTTCCGCCGCGAAAAATTCATCGAATTCGGTGGTCCAGACGGTGGTGACGGAGGCAAAGGAGGCAGCATTATTCTGCGAGGCAATAGCCAATATTGGACACTCATCCACCTCAAATACCAACGCCACATTTTCGCCGAAAACGGTGAACCAGGACGAGGTGCTCGCAGTACGGGAAAAAATGGCAAAGATGTCATTATTGACGTACCTCTGGGAACCGTTGCACGTGATGCAGAAACCGGCGAAGTAGTGGGTGAAGTAACCCAAGACGGTGAAGAGCTCGTTCTGTTACCGGGAGGTCGTGGCGGTTTGGGTAACTGGCATTTCCGCACGGCAACCAATCAAGCTCCTCGCTACTCTCAACCCGGAGAAGAGTGCCGTGAAGGTTGGTTCATCCTTGAACTGAAAATTTTAGCAGATGTCGGCTTGGTTGGGTTCCCCAATGCCGGCAAATCCACACTATTGGCAGCTGTTTCAGCAGCTAAGCCCAAAATTGCCAATTACGCTTTTACCACACTAGAGCCCAATTTGGGCATTGTCGAATACCGTGACCACAAATCCTTCGTGATGGCCGATATCCCTGGCATTATTGAAGGAGCACATGAAGGCAAGGGATTGGGAATCCGTTTCTTGCGTCACATCGAACGCAACTCGATTTTGTTGTTCATGATTCCGGCCGACACGGACAACATTCATGAAGAGTATCAAATCCTGTTGAACGAACTGCAACAATACAACCCCGAGTTGATGGATAAGCAACGACTGTTGTCCATCACAAAATGTGACCTGCTCGATGAAGAGTTGCAAGAGGCATTAACCCAAGAATTACCGGAGGGAATTCCATCCATTTTTATCTCATCGGTATCAGGTTACCATCTCACCCAACTCAAAGATATGATTTGGGAAGCCCTGCAAAAGGAGAATCGTTAATTCTCCATCTTGTTCACTGCATATAGCATACTCTTGTTTCTTTCTCCGCAAAAAAAAGAGGTTGCTGAGCATGGAGTCTGCGAAGCACAGTCCGGACCATGCTCAATCATCATAACGCATTCCCCATAATGCATTCAAACACCCCACATCTCCAACACATCGTTTGCTTAAACACGCTTTTGCTTTTTGCGTTCGATGCGTTTTATTCAAATGCGCATAGGAATGTTATCTCAAAATCGCGGGGATTCCATAATCACATTACGGGCATCAATCACACGCAATTGATAGCTATTATTGAACCACCCGAGAATACCCTCTACATAGCCACTTCTTATCGGTAACACATCATCGGCAAAACGGGCATAACGGCTGGTACGCACTAACAGAGTATCTCCATCAACATTAACTAAATGTCGATTGCTGTCCGAATCTTCGTCACACCAAGTCAACCCCAACTCTTCGTCCACAAACTGCACCATCTCAAAAGCGACAAAACAGCCGACATGTTTGGGTTCAAGTTCTGCAAAACGAAGTGTATCGGGCAATACAAGCTCGATTTCACCTCTTTTTGACAATCGTCCCGAAATATCAGTTTGCGAAATAAACCCATTCTGATAATCGGCGTCTGATGATACACTACCCAACGTCACATAACCACCATAAGCTCCCAGCACCAATCCTTGACATCGAATACGGATTGACTGTCCAATCGGATAGGTCAAAAACAGATCATCTCCTGACAATTTGATCTCGATACCCCCTGTTGCATCCTGCACGACCAATCCGTAAGGGAATGTCCCATAACGGTCATTTGCCGTCACCACGCCCTGCAACTCCCAATCTTTGGTAATGGGTGTAGGATAACCCGTATAATAACCCTTCAGATAACTGATCGAGACAAGTGCTGTACCCGCTCCAGGCTCACCGTCACCTCCTTGGGACGGATCGGGATATGGATCACTCTTCTCCACACACCCAATGCACAGTATTCCGAACAATAATATCTTAAGGAATCGACCACTCCTCCACATCCTGCAGATCCCTCATTTTTAATTGATAGACCGATTTTCCATTGACCTTACCCTGCATCAAAATCCCCGTTAACGATACAGTACCGGTCGGTACCGTCTCCCCGGCAAAAGAGGCATAACCACTGGTTACGACATAAATCGAATCGGACTTTTCATCCCGAAATTTCAAATAGGCGCTTTGCGGAACTCCACTCGCTGAAAGTGATGCCGGCAGAGCCCATGTCGTATCGACAGCACCATCCAAATGTACCCCGTCAAACCGCACCAAGGTACCGAGCCACTCCTCTTTGAGCTCTCCGGCTTTTACCGGGTGTGGGATCACCTCTTCGAATCGTTCATTACGAAACAGATGTTTATCCACTACAACTCTATGATTCATATAATCGGTTTCATAGGCTGCACTGGCTAACCCCAACTGCAACACACCATTCGTCATACCCAATGTTAACGAATCGACCACTACCGTTACCTGTTGTCCCAATCGATAAGTTGCATAGAGATCATACAATCCGGCACGTATCTCCACCGCTCCTGTTTCATCTTCAATAAAAAAGCTACGATAGAAATTACCGGCCTGATCCGATGTCGTAACATATCCCGACACCACTACACTTCGTTGACCAACGACCCAAACCGGATCATCCTGATAAAAAGCTCGCAACGTTGCAATATCCATCGTCGTAACCGGCACCGAACCAGGTTCCGAATTTGGAGGATCAAACCGGTCGTAATCACAGGATATATTACTGAATAATAGCCACAATAAACCCACGAGCGCACCGATTTTCACACACGAACCTCGTCGCATAACACGATGTATTACAACAGGTTTAACACACCTTATATTAACAATATTTTGCATCAGAATCGGAAATTAAGCGTCAGGTAATAGGTTCTCGGATAGGCATGATAATAGCGTGACGCCATCGGAGCCACCGTTCGGTCCAAACCGCTTCCGGTACGTACCATTCGCAACGGTTCATAACCGCTGTACACAATATGACGACGGTTGGCCAGATTGTTGACCGAACCGCTCAATGTCAAATAACTGTTCTTAATCCGAAATGTTTTACTCACAAAAAGGTTAATTGTCGTAGCATCTCCGAAACGCTCCTGTGCAGTCATCTGCGCCAAAGCCTCCGGAGAGGTTGCATAATCCATCACCCGACGCATACGTCGTACCGGACTAATATCAATATAATTACTGCCCACATAATTCACAGAAACCGCTGCAGTCCACATTTTGGCCCCAGAATAGCGCAACTCCCCTGAAGCTACCACTTGTGGAGTATTTCCCAACCGATAACCTTTCAGATAAGCCGTCGATCCTTCGGCAATCGGCCGGTTATCGTGATCGGCATAAATGGACACTGCCGGATCACTCAAATAGAGATTACGACTCCACCCTCCGGCACCGCGCACACTCCACCGATCGGTAATCCGCACGGTTACTCCCAGTTCGACACCGGCATACAGTTTATCGATTCCGCTCAACTCCATATTGGCGTATTCTCCGGCCAAATCATCATAATAATGGCGGACATCCCCCTCTCCGCGGGTTGTGGTCACATATCCGCACAATCCAATATCGACACTGCGCCACGAGATCCGATATTCCAGTTCTCCAGCCAACAGATTAATCGGTCGGGGATCGGCAACTGTCCGATTCTGATATTCGGGAGCCAAAAACAGCGCATCAGCCACCGGTGCTACATCACCATAAGCAACACGCATCTCCAGGGAGTGCGCCGGTGTAAATGCATAACCAATACCGCCTTTAAGCATATACTCCGTGAAATTCAACTTTTCAGATGAGCCGAGAGATAGACCTCCAGGGAAGAGTTCCTTTTCGTAACGGCCAATCCTTGAGAAAGAGACTTGAGCAACTTGTCCACCCACATAACCATACAGTCCCAAATTACGTTCGCTATGCAAATCAGCTAACGCCCACAGGCCGTACGAACTGTAATCCAGGTCGTAATTATACCCATGCCGTTCACCCACACCAACCCGACGATTTGGATGCTGCAAATCATTGATCGCCTGATCCCCGTAATATTCATCATCAATCAGGTAGGGATCGACATCCAACAGATAATCTCCACCGATCAGATCCTCCAAACGTTGATAACGGGACACCCGATCATTACGCAGTTGAATGCCGCCTCGCAAGTAACTCGCTTTGTCCATCCGCCAATCAAAAGACGAATTGAGCTGAAAACTACGATTCGCCGTCACGGCACTTCCTACCACATAGGAAGCAGGAGAAGCCGTGCCATGCTGATTGACATAATACAGCTCATTCCAATTGATTTGAGTCACATTGGGGTCTCTCTGACGCCATGCCTGCTCCACTGCATTAGCGACTTCAGGGTTTGCCTGATAGCCGGGCATATACCGATAATAGTCAGGCGTTGGGTTGGAGACACTGAACCAATCCAAAGCTGAATAACTGCTTTCACCACCCAAATAGGAGAACACTGTATGAATCTTAAAGTCCTCATCACGTTTGTAATCCCACGCCAAAAGCGCCATAGGTTGCTGAGATTTACGAGTGCGTGAGGAACGGATTCGACCATCCTGATACCCCCAATAGGGATTGTACAACGGATCACCGGTCAACTCAAAAGCCTCTTGAGTTGCGGCGCCCCGTACTCCACGATCTGATGGTGCCAATAAAAATGCGGCTGAAAGTATATGTTTCTTTCCCAACTTTTTGGCGATAGAAGCATACACGGTCCAATCATCCATATAGACGCCACGAATATGCTGATCCCTGCCCCAGCGCCGGGAACCAGCCCCAGCAATAGCCCAACCGCCTTTCATCCATCCGGACGATATCCCCGCCCGCACACCACCACGAAACCGACGGTCGGTAAACATCATACCAACCGATATACGTTTGGGAACGGTTCCTGCCATGCGGGAATAAGCACGAGTATCACCTAATCCACCCAGACTCCATGAGCCTGGAGCTAATCCCGTTTCAGATTCAACTGGTCCGTACGAATTGTAGATGGCACCCATCAAATTCCACTGTTGATTACCCGTCATCGGATCATACAGTGACACGCCATCGATTGAAAAATTACGATAACGATAATCGTAACCTCGCCGATTATAACGAACAAAAGAAAAATTGAAATCAGACAAAGCTGAAAATGCATCCGGATAGGCTTCCAGTGGCATGATCATCAATGATGCATACTCTTCACTGAATTGGAACTGCTCTGCACGACGGACCTCCTCATCGTAATCATCGGAGGTCAACACACCACCTTGTGCCAGCATCCGATACGGCACCAACATGACAAAAAGGACAATGAGGATATGTTTCATTGGGGTACCGTACATTACGGCCAAAGCTGGTTATTGCAGTTAACCGATTGATAGTTTCACTTCCTCCGATCAATTACTCCTAAAATAGCAAAATCAGACTAAAACATAAAATATTCGGATTGTTTTATTTCAATCACACAAAAAAAGAGAGAAGATCCCTATGGGGATCTTCTCTCTTTTTATCAATATCGGCTAATTACGGAATCACAACAAACTCCGCATTCATTGTATCGTCCTAATTATTCTGCAGGCTGCTGTGCAGGAGCGGCAGGCTGAGACTGAGGGGCTTGCTGAGCTGCATCTTGTGTAGTTTGCTGCTGTGCAGGAGCCAACAGGTTTTCATTACCTTCGGTTGCCTGCTCAATAGCTCTCTCCATTGCACCTTTGCTGTTAGCAATATTGGCCGATGGCATAGTCATGGTAGCTGCAAGGCTCAACACAAAAATAGCAATTGCCAACCCCCAAGTAAATTTTTCAAGGAAGTTGGAAGTTTCGCGAACGCCCATCACCTGGTTCGATGCACCGAAATTGGCTGCCATACCGCTTTTAGGATTCTGGGCCAACACTGAAAGAATCAGCAAAACACTTGCAATAAGAATCAATACAATGAAAAAAATATACATTTCGTTACTTGTTTAAACGATTACAAATTCATCAATCTTTCGGATTTTCATTAATCCGGTCGATAATTTCGGCAAAATAAACACTTTTTTCCGGATATAGCAAACTTAATTTGGTATATATTGCTTTAGCTCGCTCCGTTAGCCCTTGTGTTCGATAAATTTCAGCCAACTCTTCTGAAATCATATCGTCATCTTCTTCCACCGAGTCAGCTGATATATCCCCTTCCGGAATACCTTCTCGGGGAACCATGCGTTTAGGCTCTTCTGCCAAAAAACGATCTATCACCTCCAACGTCAAATCAGCGGATCTATGCTGCTCTTGATCTGCTGTAGCATCCGTATTCATCTGATCGTTATCCTGCACAAGCATCGTCTCCTCAGACAGTCGCGATTCAGATTCAGATTCAGATGCGGAAGCATATTCAGCATCCACAAATACGGAACGAGCCTGCGACGGATGATCACACATCTGTGAAATCTCTTGTTGTGCTATTGAAACTTGAGAACCCCCAGACTCCACAGGGAGCGCTCCCGATTCTGTAATTAACGTTGCTGTTTCATTCACAGCAACTTCATGCTGATCCGCAACATTGGAAACGTCTGTTTGTAACTCCGCATTTTCCAGCTTCTCCCTCTTCGACATTGTCTCCAAAGAAGAATAAGTCGTACCGCAGGGTGTATTATCTACTACCGTACTCAGCCCTACAGAACGCAACAATATATCCGGAACAGGACGAACTGTCAGACGCAATGCCAATTCAGGATCCATTTTACCACTGATCCTCGATTGCACAATTCGCGCCGTTGTAAACCACGGATACCGTCGAATCAATGCTTGCAATACGGCATTTGATGGAATTTCAGCAATGTCGGGACGACCAAGATATTGATTAAAAGCATCCATTACCAGTTGGCTACTGCATCATTAAAGATATTTTCGACCAATTGCTCAACAATTTCAGGGATCAATGTACCTTCAGCCTCCTGCAACAGTTGGGAGCTCGGATAATCCGAATATGCTGAAAAGGTTTTATCATAATTGTATTCAGGTTGAAAAGCGTTGGTAAAACGAACGCGTACCGTAATGGTCAATCGGTTCATAACCGCTGTTTCATTCCCTGAAATGGCCGCAGGCGTGGAAGTATAGTTGGTAATCTCTCCCTCGAATTGCAAATCACCGTTTTCAGGCACCACAGCCAACCGGGTCTGGCTGGTAAAACGATCCTGCAACGCATCCGTCAATGTGGAACTGAGGATCGGAGCTACCAGCAATGCATTGTTAGGGAAACGAGCGATCGATACGGTTTGGATTTCCGGTGCAATCGAAGCCCCCGAAAACGAATATTTAACCGTACACCCACTCAACAATAAAGCGCATACAAACGCCATGACCGGCATGAACCATCTTAAGGTTACACTATATCTTTTCCGATTAATATTCATCGATTCCCAATTCTTTGATTTTACGATAAAGCGTACGCTCTGAAATAAAAAGATCTTTAGCTGCCTCACGGCGTTTGCCACCATGACGACGCAAAGCCTTAATAATCGCCTCACGTAACACCTGTTCTTTTGTCAAACCTTCACGTGCAGCCGGTTCTTCAATCACCTCTTCGGGTTCTGCATAATCATTGAAGGATACCGGCATCGGATGTACAGTCGGCGTCGAAACTGGAGCCGGCAAATTCCGAGGCAACAAAGCTGTCACATCTCCCCCCTTGTGGTCATACCCCCGATGCTCAGCCATTAGCTCAGCCATCATCCGCTTCAGATCGTTCATATCATTCCGTAGATCAAAAAGCACTTTGTAGAGCAATTCTCTCTCTTCATTGACTTCGCCCTGGGCTTGCGGTCTGAAAACAGGTACCGATGAAGGGGCATAATCGGGAAGATACTTCTTGAGAATATCAGCCGTGATATTACGAAATTCTTCGACCGCTGAAATTTGCTCTGCCACATTTTTTAACTGACGAATATTTCCCGGCCAGGGATAGGTCTCCAATACCTGCCGAGCTCCCTCATCCAAGGTAATCACAGGCATGCGATACAGCGTGGCAACATCTACCGCGAATTTACGAAACAACAGATAGATATCACCCTTGCGATCACGCAATGGCGGCACTGTAATCGGAACCGTATTGAGACGATAATAGAGGTCTTCACGGAAGCGCCCATCACGAACCGCATCGCGCAAATTAATATTTGTCGCTGCTACTACACGCACATTGGTTTTTTGTGTTTTGGAAGAACCGACACGAATATACTCGCCCGTTTGCAATACGCGTAACAAACGGACCTGAGTGGTATGGGGCAATTCAGCCACCTCATCCAGGAAAATTGTCCCGCCATCGGCCACTTCAAAATATCCTTTGCGACTCTCGGAAGCTCCCGTAAAAGCGCCTTTTTCATGACCGAACAGTTCGGAATCAATTGTTCCTTCAGGTATAGCACCACAGTTTACAGCAATGTATGTCCCATGCTTACGCGGGCTATTGGCATGTATAATCTGAGGAAACACCTCTTTACCGACACCACTTTCACCAGTAATCAATACCGAAAGGTCAGTCGAAGCTACCCTTACCGCCACCTCCAAGGCTTCGTTCAGAGCCGAATTATTACCAATTATGTTGAATCGCTGTTTGAGCGTCGTTAAATCCATTGCCATTGTCTAATCGGATTAACGTTTGGATTTTGTTTTTGCGGCCTCTTTGGCTGCTGCCTCAGCGGCTTGAATTGAATCCTCTTTTTGAATGGAATCCAACACAGCAGGACGTTGATGTACCGGAAGCTCCATGGGATCTATTTTCGGAGCGGACGATGAAGCGAAAATCACACCATATATAATTGCACCCAACGCAATGATCGCTGCGACTATCGCAACCACCAAAAACTTATCAGTTCCCTGACGTTGTTGCGGCTGAGGTTGGCGTGGTGGCATACCGGCTCCGCCATACGGAGAACCACCATAAAAAGAAGGTTGTCCCGGCATATTGGGACGTGCTTGTGTCTGCTGATTCTGAGCTGGCTGTTGTGCAGCTGGTCGGCCTTGCTGTTGTTGCGTATATTGGGATGAAGCATACGAAGACTGAGGCTGCATCTGCTGAGGCCGACCTTGCTGACCAGGACGCTGATAACCAGATTGTGTAGCAGGACGAACATCTCCTGCCATTGCAGAGCGAGCCGAAGCAGCCTGAGTTGCCTGGGATGAAGGCTGCGCTGTAGCCGAACGAGATGACATCGTTCCGTTTGTCTGAGTCGTACCACCTGTAATATTCGCCTGAACAGATTGGGGGCGAGAAGAGGTTACACTACCCTGATTTGGAACATTTACACCCGCACCAACATTAGGCGCATGATTTCCCGACTGACTTTGTGCTTGATATCCCGAAGCCCCATTCGAGCCAGGCTGACCATAAACAGGTTGAGATGGAGAAATCGGAGACTGCCCTACTCGTGATGCTCCGCCCATTGATGAGGATGCGGCTGTAGATGCAGGCTGTGATGGCGCCACTGGACGTGCTGCAGAAGTTCCAGGTGTAGTCGGTATTTTATTGTCACGTAGATCTGTTTCCAGATAACAAACTCCATTCGAGTCGATCTTCAACTGGCCAATACCCTCTACAACAAAACAGCCACGTTCTGTGACACTCTTTTTAACTTGTGCAACATATTCAGCAATAACACCGTACGCCTCTTCACTGCTCAAACCATAATTTGAACTGAGCAAACCGGCCAATACACCATCATCTTTTTTCAGGAAAGGAACAAAAACGATTCCCCCATCAGTATCCTTATGCAGGAAAGCTCCAAATTGGGGAATCACAATGCGTTTCCCAGCCTTAAGGCTATCTACTATAATTTTATTAACCATCTCCTTATAAGTTTAACCTGTATATCAAGTTAGAAATTGTTCTTATAGTGCATGAACACATTTACCCATTCTACACCATATAACAAAAATAGACCTTTTTCTCAACAGAAACAAGCAAACCCACCTAAATCAAAATAGAATACTTTTCTTTCTCTCTGTCCGAAAACAAAAGTCATACCGTTATACGAAAACAAATGCCACTACGATTTTCTTTCCACCTTCTGTTCTCAATTAAAAGTGATAAATCATCGATGCGACCGGTATCTTCATCGCAGATTTAAACACTGCAAATATCGAATAACAACTTAATATAGACATTATTTCATGCTAAATATTGCTTTTCACAAAAAGTTTCCCCTCCTTTGCAGTGAAATTTTCGTCAAAGTAGCTCAACTACATTGCCAAATTTTCACCAAAGTAGCTTAGATGGATTAACCATTAAATTCATTAACCGAAGATGAAAAACAAATACATTGATCTTATCGAACAGACCTTCGAATTTCCTCAAGATGAATTTTCGGTCCAAGACAATGAGTTGAATTTCCATGATATTCCCTTGATGGATATCATTAAACAATATGGTACTCCGCTAAAGATTACCTATTTACCTAAGATCTCTTCGCAAATTCAACGAGCCAAACGTCTCTTCAATGTTGCAATGGCAAAAGTTGACTACCAAGGCTCGTACAACTACTGCTACTGCACGAAAAGTTCACATTTTTCATTTGTTCTGGAGGAGGCTCTCAAAAACGACATTCACCTCGAGACCTCTTCTGCTTATGACATCCATATCATTCGGGCTCTGCATGACGGCGGGCTGATCAATAAAAGCAGCTACATCATTTGCAACGGCTTCAAACGTCCTCAGTATGTAGAAAATATCGCATCGTTGGTTAACGACGGATTTGAAAACACCATTCCGATTTTGGATAACAAACGGGAACTGAATCTGTTGGACAATGCCATTAACCGTCCTTGCCAAATCGGTATCCGTATCGCATCGGAAGAGGAGCCTAAATTTGATTTCTACACATCTCGCTTGGGTATCCGATACAATGACATCCTCGAGTTCTATCAAAGCCGCATTAAACCCAATAAGAAGTTTAAACTGAAAATGCTGCACTTCTTTATCAACACGGGCATTAAAGATACAGCATACTATTGGAACGAGTTGAATAAATGTTTGGGGATCTACTACGAGCTAAAAAAGATCTGTCCGGATCTCGACTCTTTGAATATTGGAGGAGGTTTCCCAATCAAGAATTCGCTGGCATTCGATTACGATTACGAATACATGGCAGAAGAGATTGTATCCCAAATCAAACACTTCTGCGAACAATCCGGAATTCCCGAACCGAATATCTTTACTGAATTCGGTTCTTTCACTGTAGGAGAAAGTGGAGCAACTCTCTTCTCGATTATCAATCAAAAACAGCAGAACGACCGAGAGCGTTGGTATATGATCGACAGCTCGTTCATGACGACTCTGCCCGATATTTGGGGAATCAAACAACGTTACATCTTACTGGCAATCAACCACTGGGATTTGGAATACCAACGGGTATTCCTAGGCGGTCTAACCTGTGACAGCGAAGACTTCTACAACGGAGAGTCCCACTCAAATGCCATCTTCCTGCCTAAACTGGTAGATGAGACACAATACATCGGTTTCTTCCACACAGGAGCTTATCAGGAATCACTTGGTGGTTACGGAGGTATACAACACTGCTTGATTCCTGCTCCGAAGCACATCATTATCGATCGAGACAAAGACGACAACGAATATTATACACGTCTCTTTGCCAAAGAGCAGAGCTACAGATCCATGATGCGTATCCTCGGATATTAACAAATCATCCATACACAATCAATAAAGGCGATCCAAAGGATCGCCTTTATTTTTATACTGACAATAGGTGCGAACTAATTTTGAATTGCAGATGATCGTGTTACGCGACACACAGTCCCATCTCCAAAGAAGTAGCACACCTACTGCATATTCTCAATTTTATTGAGCATTTTAAGAGTCGCCTTAATCGCTGCTTCTGTTTGGTCAGCATCCAAACCGCGCGTCTTAAAACTCTGTCCCCTGTATTCCCAACTAATAAACGTTTGCACAAAGGCATCCGTACGACCTCCGGGAGGAATCGTGACTGCATAATTGGTCAACATCGGGAAATCGCGATGCAGATGATCCTTGTATATCCTGCGCAACGCCTTCATGAACGCATCGTACTGACCATCACCTGAAGCAGTCTCTTCATAATCTGCATCATTGATACGAATCTTAAGCGTTGCAACCGGATGCAGTCCCTGTCCCAATGAGAGATTGTAATTCAGAATATGTACTTTGTTCTCTTGAACATCCTGTCGCAGAATGTCGGCAATGATATAAGGCAGATCATCGGAGGTTACCATCTGTTTCTTGTCTCCCAGTTCGATAATACGATCCGTAACCTTACGCATCGACTCGTCATCGAGATCAATACCCAACGCCTGCAAATTCTTCAAAATATTGGCTTTACCAGAGAGCTTACCCAGCGCATACTCCCGTACTCGACCAAAACGTTCGGGTAACAAATCGTTATAATAGAGATTATCTTTATTATCTCCATCGGCGTGAATCCCTGCGCATTGTGTAAACACATTCTCTCCAACCACCGGTTTGTTAGGCGGGATCCGCACACCGGTATAGGTCTCAACCACGCGACTTACATGGTTGATTTTGCGCTCAACGACCCCATTGGGACATTTGAGTTGGTCATTCAACACAGCAATCACACTCGACAGAGGAGCATTTCCAGCACGTTCACCGAGACCATTAATCGTAGTATGCACGCCGTGTACACCCGCTTTGACCGCTGCAAGCACATTGGCTACAGCCAAATCATAATCATTGTGGGCATGGAAATCGAAATGGACATTCGGATAACGTCGCACCATTTCGCTACAAAACGCAAACGTATTGTCCGGATTGAGAATTCCCAGCGTATCGGGAATCATGAAACGACGAATCGGCTGATCTTTCAGTGCATCCATCATGGCATACACATATTCTGGCGAATGAATCATACCATTGGACCAATCTTCCAAATAGATATTGACCGCAATACCCATATCTGTTGCCTGAGCAATCACATCACAGATATCAGCCGCGTGTTGCTGTTGGGTTTTGCGTAGCTGGTAAGTACAGTGTTTCTGCGAACCTTTAGCCAGCAGATTGAGCACCTTGCAACCAGTCGATGCAATCCAGTTCAAAGAGACTCCATTATCAACAAATCCCAACACTTCAATCCGATCCAAAAATCCTTGCCGCTTAGCCCAAGCTGCAATACGACTTGCACACTCTGCCTCGCCTTCCGAAACACGCGCCGATGCAATTTCAATGCGATCGACATGCAATTCATCAAGCAACAATTTGGCGATACTCAACTTTTCGCGGACTGTAAATGAGACTCCGGAGGTTTGTTCCCCATCACGGAGTGTTGTATCCATTATTTCGATCATCGTCGTAACATTCAATCTTTGCAAAGATACAAAACTGCCCCACTTCACCAAGAAAACGAGAGACAATCTCACTTTGCACACAGGTTTATGATAAAAAACTCCGGCCGATCGAAATCGGGCCGGAGAGAACTATTGTCAATCGTATCCCTATTTGCGAGCTGCTTCGAAACGCTCGATTTCAGGACGAATGCTCATCAGATAATCGACATCATCATAACCATTGAGCAGACACTCTTTTTTATAGCCATCGATATCAAACGACGCAGACTTACCTGTCGATAGAATGGTAAAAGTCTGATTTTCGAGATCTACTTCAAACTTGGCTGCTGAATCTGCTTTGATCGCCTCGAAGATTTCATTGAGGAACTCTTCGCTGACACGGATCGGTAACAGACCATTGTTCAAAGCATTGTTACGGAAGATATCGGCAAAGAAACTCGATACAACAACTCTGAAGCCATAATCGAAAATGGCCCACGCCGCATGTTCACGGGATGACCCACACCCGAAATTTTTAGCTGCTACGAGAATTTCTCCACCATAACGTTTATCATTCAACGGGAACGATGCAACCTGATTTCCGGCTTTATCATAACGCCAATCTCGAAACAAGTTATCACCAAAACCCTTACGTTCAACCGCCTTGAGGAAACGAGCCGGAATGATCTGGTCGGTATCGACATTTTCGATCGGCAGAGGGACTGCGGTCGAAACCAACTTAGTAAATTTAGGTATAGACATGATTTTACTTTTTTATTTTCAGATTAAACACTCCGGTTTACAAACCGAATACTTCACGCGGATCGGCAATACAACCGGTCACAGCTGCAGCTGCTGCTACCAGCGGACCCGCCAACAAGGTACGCGCTCCTGGTCCTTGACGACCTTCGAAATTACGATTCGACGTTGAAACGCTATATTTACCGGCCGGTATCTTGTCTGCATTCATCGCCAAACATGCCGAGCAACCCGGTTGACGCAACACAAATCCAGCCTCTTCGAGAATCTTATCCAACCCCTCAGCACGAGCCTGAGCCTCGACCTGTTTGGATCCCGGCACCAACCAAGCCGTTACGTTCGGAGCCTTTTTACGCCCCTTCACTGCCATCGCGAACTGGCGAAAATCTTCAATACGGCCATTGGTACAACTACCGAGGAATACATAATCGATCTTCTTGCCAAGCATCGGTTCTCCGCTCTGGAAGCCCATATAATCGAGTGCTTTGTCGAAGCTAACTTTATCGCTGCCACTTAATCCTTCTCCTGAGGGCACTGTAGCCGTCACAGCCACACCCATACCCGGATTGGTTCCGTAGGTAATCATCGGCTCAATATCGGCTGCATCGAACGTGTACTCCGTATCAAAATGGGCATCTGGATCTGAATAGAGCTCTTTCCACCGCTCAACAGCCTTGTCAAAATCAGCACCCTGCGGGGCATGTTTACGACCTTTGACATAATCGAAAGTGGTTTGGTCGGGAGCAATCATACCTCCACGTGCACCACACTCGATACTCATGTTGCAAACAGTCATACGCTCCTCCATCGAGAGGTCACGGATCGCCTCACCGGCAAACTCAATAAAATGTCCAGTTCCGCCCGAAGCCGAAATTTTCGAGATGATATACAAAATAATATCCTTGGCGGTAACACCCTTTTTACGTTTACCATTCACGGTAATGCGCATGGCTTTGGGTTTGGGCTGGAGGATACACTGCGAAGCAAATACCATCTCCACCTCCGAAGTTCCGATACCGAAAGCAACCGCACCAAATGCACCGTGAGTCGAGGTATGGCTATCTCCACACACAATCGTCATACCGGGCTGTGTAAAACCTTGCTCAGGACCGATAATGTGTACGATACCATGACCTGGATTTCCCAGAGGGAAATATTCAATTCCGTTCTCTTCGCAGTTACGACGGAACGATTCAAGCTGATTGCGACTCTGCTCCTCAGCCACTGGTAAATGCTGGTCAACAGTCGGCACATTGTGATCCGGCGTACCGGTCGTCTGAGCCGGACGAGCCACCTTCAATCCCCGATTTTTCAATCCGAGGAATGCCACCGGAGAGGTTACCTCGTGAATATAATGACGATCGATGTACAGTACACTACGTCCTTCATCCAATTCACGGACAACGTGTGCATCCCACACCTTGTCAAATAATGTCTTTCCCATGTATGTTTTTATTTCGACGTTTGTTTACTATTCACTCTTTTTGGCAGTCACTCCCAACAAATTCAGGGCATCAACAAAAGCCTCCACCGAAGCCCGAACCGTATCGGTATGAGCTGCAAAACCATGTACACAATTTTCACCACAGCACGTGCGCATATGGACACGTCCCACATCGTCACTGCCTTTATTCATCGCCTGAATCAAGAATTCGGTAATCATAACTTTCTGATCAACCAAAGACTTGATTGCGCGAACAGCTGCATCAACCGGACCATTACCCGTACTGGTTGCTGTATACTCCTTACCACCAATCTCCAAAATCACAGTAGCCGTCGGAAGCAATGTACCAGAAAGAACCTGCAAATATTTTAATTTCAGATGTTTCTGAATCTTTTCTCCAGTCGCATCTCCAACTAAATAGAGCAGATCATCATCCCGAATGTCCTTTTTCTTATCGGCCAATGCCAAGAATTTTTCATAAACGGTATCCAAATCTTTTTGCTCCAACTTGAATCCCAGCATTTCAAGACGGTGATGCAGCGCCGCACGACCACTACGAGCCGTCAGAGCAATTACCGATTCATCCAGTCCTACATCTTTCGGATCAATAATCTCATAATTGGCACGATCCTTCAGCACACCATCCTGATGAATACCCGATGAATGGGCAAATGCATTACGACCAACAATGGCTTTGTTAGCCTGTACAGGCATATTCATCAAGTTCGACACAAGACGGCTTACGGAAATCAATTTTTGGGAATTGATACCCGTATCTATACCCAAATGTTTATGACAACGCAACGCCATCACCACCTCTTCCAATGAGGTGTTACCCGCACGTTCTCCGATACCGTTAATGGTCACTTCAACCTGGCGTGCACCATTGATCACACCGGACAACGAATTGGCTGTTGCCATACCCAGGTCATTATGACAGTGGGTTGAGAGAATTGCTTTGTGAATGCCATCCACGTGCTCCATCAAATAGGCAATTTTTGCACCATATTGAGATGGAAGACAATACCCCGTCGTATCGGGAATATTGACAACAGTAGCGCCGGCTTTAATAACAGCCTCTACGACTCGAGCCAGATACTCTTCATCGGCACGGCCGGCATCTTCTGCATAGAATTCTACATCTTCAACGTACTTTTTGGCATACTTGACAGCAGCGACAGCACGTTCAATAATTTCTTCGGGGTTGGATTTCAACTTCGAATAGATATGTTCATGCGAAACACCAATTCCAGTGTGAATACGTTTGTGTTTCGCCAATGCGAGAGCATCAGCCGCCACATCAATATCTTTGGCAACGGCACGCGTTAATGCACAAATCGTAGGAAGTGAAACCGCTTTAGAAATTTCGCGGACAGAATTAAAATCACCGGGACTCGAAATCGGGAAACCGGCTTCGATAATATCGACGCCAAGTGCCTCAAGAGCTCGGGCTACCTCAATTTTTTCGACGGTGTTGAGTTGGCAACCAGGAACCTGTTCACCATCTCGCAAGGTCGTATCGAATACAAATAATTTTTCGCTCATTATAGATGATGTTGCTGTTTAACCAATTTTGGCTATGTGCAAATGTATTCGAAAAGAGACAAGAACGACACGCCCCCCAAAGAGATTTACGACATCAAAACAAGACAAACAGGACATCAACCACCTGAAATACAACAAGATTATTTAATATTAGCAATTAAAATACTACGATTCCTAATATATTTTTCACATTAAATTATATGCATAGGCTAAAAATATTAGGATCTCACATTTTGTACAACCCAATGTTATTCATATATCCACAAGCTGTCATTCTACGGTTCACCTATCTTAAACATCTACGTAGTTCCTTTCAATATTTATTCTATATACTACAAACGACACGGCAATATCAGAGTCAATAATAAAAGTAATTCCCATAAAATATAATATACGCTTTAATTTGCGTCTATAGTAGATTGATTTCTAATTTATCACTATATTTGTAAAGAACATACAAAACAAAAAACATGTAACAAGATTGTAAAAATATAAATATATAGATAGCGTTAGCTTTTTTCGTGCCTTTTGAAACTTGGTCGTTTTGTAGGTAGCACAGGAATAAAAGTTGACGCCTGCGTTGCTGCTTTGGCGGTACACGTGGGCTTCATTCAATTATTTGTGCTACAGGTAGACCAAGACCTCAAAAGGCAAGTAAAAGAATACAAGCCCGCGTTTTTTATTATACCCCCTTAAATACAGCAACACCATGCCAGCAAACGAACAATGTCATTCCCCATGAGATCTACGTATCAAAATACGAATCAGAAAACTATACGATCAATAACTACATTCATATTTTAAACAGAAGAAATCATGTCAGATAATCAAAAGAAACAATGTATAGCATGCGCACAGCCCATCTATAAAGATGCAAAAATATGCCCCTATTGTGGAACGCAACAACCACCACCTAAAAGCTCGTCTGGTTGCTCTACTATAATCGGGGGTGCTGTAATTGTTTTCATTATTCTAGCAATAGCAAGCAACACATGCTCGTCTTCTAACTCTAAGACAATATCGCAACAACCGATACAAACGGAAGTAAAAACAAATCAACAAGTAACACCGGTGCTACCAAATGATACAAAGAATAGTTACTCCACATCCGTCTCAAAACCAAGTAACACAACTCAAAGCAGGCATAACATGCCTTCTACGATCGTGGACAACTCTACTACACAAGCTAGCACCAAGACACAAACAGAAGACATAAGATCCCTACAAAAGACAGACAACCAAAACACTACAACATCATTCAAAGAAACACAACAAGCGCAACAAGAAATAAATCAACAAGAAAACAGCAAAAAAGAAGAAAGACAAAGAAAGAAACAAGAACGCAAGTTAAAAAAGCAAGAGAAAAAAAAATAGACAAACAGAATAAAGCATCAGATCACATTGACCAATCACAATACAGACGAGAAATCATAGTCTGTAAAACAAAGCGCCGCTATCTATTTTGCGGCGCTTTATTTTTGTCTTTGACAGAAATTGATGTCTAGGCCTCTAATGCAAAATACCTAAATAACAAACTAATTATATATAAAGGCATGCACCCAATTCTCATCACAAAAGCTGATTTACAAAGTTTGTGAACCCAACAATAGACGAGCCTGTTCAACAGCAGCCTGAGTCACAGCAGATCCACTCAACATTTTGGCGATCTCGTTTACCCGCTCATCAGCTGTAAGTTCACGAATACGGGTTTGCGTCCCATTCGGAGTATCCTCCTTGTACACAAAGAAATGGTGATCTCCTTTGGATGCGACTTGCGGCAAATGAGTGATATTGATCACCTGCAACTGCGCTCCCAACGCGGTCACGATCTCCCCCATTTTGTCGGCAATAGCACCCGACACACCGGTATCAATCTCATCGAAGATAATCGTCGGAAGTTGCATATGGCTTACCACAAGAGCCTTCAATGCTAACATCAAACGTGACATTTCACCACCCGAGGCTACCTTTTCAATAGGTTGCAACGCTGTATTACGATTGGCTGTGAACAGGAAGCGAATCACATCTGCCCCATCTGCTCGCAACTCACCAGCCGGATGTACGTCAACTTGCAACTGCGCCGAAGCCATTCCCAAACGTGCCAACTGCTCCATCACATATTGTTCAATTTTCGGAGCTGTGTTTTTACGTCCATTTGTAATGTCTGCGGCCAATTTAGAGGCTTTCTCCTGTAATACTCCGATCCTTTGCGCAAGTTCAGCCAAACGTTCTTCGTATGAATCAATACCATTTAACCTTGCCGCATACTCTGCCTGCAAAGCCAATAGGCCAGATACAGAATCTGTCTTATGTTTCTGTTGTAACGAGTAGATCAAATCCAAACGTTCCTGTGTCTGCTCCTGACGTACCGGGTCTGCCTCAATCCGATCCCCCTCGGCTGAGACCTCAGAAGCAAGATCCTTCAAATCCAACAAGGCACTGTGCAAACGCTGATAAAATTGCTCAGCCTGAGGATAAACCGACTGCAATCGTCCTATAGACTGTTCAGCGCTCTTAAGCTGTGTCAGTACCCCCTCGTCGTCGCCTTCCAGCATTTGAGAGGTCCACATCAAAATCTCTTTGATCTCAACCGCATGGCTCAACTCCTCCAGCAGGGTTTCTAACTCCTCTTGTTCACCTTCGTGCAGATTGGCCGCCTGCAACTCCTCCAACTGATAGGCCACATACTCACGGTCCTTGCTGGTTGCATCAGCTTCACGTTGCAAATCCTGATGCTGACGTTTTACCTCATTCAACTCCGCATATACGGAACGATACTGCTCCATCAAAGGCAGATGCTCAGCAACACTATCCAACAGCGTAGTTTGGAAACGACTTTCTCCAACCAACAAGATTTGATGTTGAGAATGAATATCAATTAATCGTTCGCCAATCGCCCGCAATGCTGTTAATTGCACAGGTAAATCATTTACATATGCACGGCTTTTACCTGCTGAAGTGATCACTCGGCGAATGAGGCAAGGCTCCTCGTAGTCAATATCAAACGTATCAAACAGCTCTTCGAGATGATAACCCTTCAAATCGAACTCAGCCTCGACTACACAATTACGTTGCGGATCACGCAACACGCCGCTCTCTACTCGATTGCCAAGGATTAATCCTAATGCGCCCAACAAAATGGACTTACCCGCACCAGTTTCACCGGTAATGATATTCAATCCCGGAGCAAACTCAATGTCGAGCTTATCGATCAATGCATAATTCTCTACCGACAATCGCTTGAGCATGGCGCAATCTATCTAATTTTGGAATTATTTCTCGTTCAGACGTCGTTCAATCTCATCGACAATATCGCACGCAACTTCCCGTTTCGATTTCAAACCGAATACCCGTTTATCTCCTTCACGATCAATAATCGTAATACGGTTTGTATCGACTCCGAAACCGGCTCCAGCTTCTGCCAACGAATTTAGAACGATGAAATCCAGATTTTTTTTCTGCAATTTCTTAGCAGCATTTTCCTGTTCATGATCGGTTTCCAATGCAAAGCCAACCAACAGCCGATCCACTTTAATCCGCCCTAATTCAGCTGCAATATCATGAGTTTGATGCAGAGTCAATGTCCACTCTCCATCCTGTTTTTTAATCTTGGTATCTGCCACCTCGACAGGTGTATAATCCGCCACGGCAGCACACATAACAGCACCGTCACACTCTGGGAACCAAGTTAGCGCTGTCTGATACATCTCCTCGGCCGTCAATACATCCACGCGCTTTACTCCTTGCGGGGTCTCTAACGCAGTTTTTCCGCTAATCAGAACTACTTCAGCTCCTCTACGACTCAACTCTTCGGCCAATGCATATCCCATTTTACCGGACGAGTGATTCGATATATAACGTACCGGATCAATCGGTTCAATCGTAGGTCCAGCAGTCACCATCAGTTTACGCCCTTTTAAAGGCAAATATGCCTGCGGAGCGAAAGAATCTGAGGCCTCACATACAGAACCATCTGTATGATCGCTTGCCGCACTATTCCGATCACTATCTTGGCATACATCTGCGTCATCAACCTCTTTAGCAAAAAAGTTATCCAATACAGACACAATACGTTCTGGTTCCTCCATGCGACCTTTACCCTCCAATCCACTGGCTAATTCACCGGTCTCAGGTTCAATAATATGGTCTCCGTTCCGGCGCAAAGTCTCCAAATTGGATTGTGTAGCGGGATGAACAAACATATCCAGATCCATAGCCGGAGCTACAAAAACCGGACAACGTGCCGATAAATAGGTGGTAAGCAAAAGGTTGTCAGCTATACCATTTGCCATTTTCGCGATAGTATTGGCTGTAGCCGGCGCAATCACATAAGCATCCGCCCACACACCCAAACTTACATGAGAATTCCATTCTCCGTTTTCAGGATTGAAAAACTCAACCAGAATCGGATGTTTACTCAATGTGGCCATTGTGAGCGGAGTGATAAACTCTTTGGCCAATGGGGTCATCAGCACACGTACCTCGGCACCTGCTTTGACTAGTAATCTGACGAGTATCGCAGCCTTGTAGGCTGCGATACTTCCTGTCACTCCGACGATTATTCTCTTTCCTGCAAGCATACCGCAGGTATTATTTCGATTTCAAATAAATTCTTATTTCGTTTGAGCTTCTGCATCACTCTCACGATAATACACCTTGCCAGCGAGGAACTCCTCAGTAGCAATAATAGCTGGTTTCGGCAATTTCTCGTAATACTTAGAAATCTCAATCTGCTCACGATTTTCGAAAGTCTCCTCCAACGAATCGCTCGCACTAGAGAAATCGGCCAACTTACGATTCAACTCTTGTTTAATTTCACTGGCAACCTGATTGGCCCGTTTTGAAATAATCACAACCGATTCATAGATATTACCCGTCTTAGCATCCAGATCAGTCAATTTACGGGTAATGGTGTTGTTGGGAATGTTACTTTTTTTGAGTTCCATTTTGTATGGTGCTGTTTTCAAGTTTTAATTCATTACTTTTTCTCAATTTGCGTGGATTCAAAATCCCATCTGGAGATATTTTTTGGGATTGAACAGGTTTTAATTCCGGAGCATTGTCTGGATCAACATCATCAATCACATGTTTCCCCGATTTAGCTTTTTTATGAGCCTCTGCCGTTTCTTTAGCTTTCTCTTTCGCAGCCTCTTTTGCACTAAACTTATCAAGGAATTTTTTAGAATCCGCCTGCATTTTATCCGCCTCTTTACGATATGCACTTTCCGGATACTCTGCTACAAAGCTGTAATAAGCATCCTGCATATCCATATAGCGCTGCCGTTGTTTGGTCTCAACACTATTCTTAGCATATAAATAGTGTGAACGAACTATTAAATATGAGAGCAACTCACGGTGATTACTTTCGGGATACGTATTAATAGCATTACGCAACGCAACAATTGCCGAATTGTAATATCCTATATCGTAATACAATTTAGCGTTTTCCATCGCTTTGTCATAAATCCGTTGCTGCAAATCATTAATACATTCTTGCAGCGACTCCTTTTTGGAACTATTAGGGTAGCGATTCAAATATTCATCAATCGCAACAATAGCTTGACTCGTCGTAGTTTGATCTCTTCTCGATGAAGGTGACGAATAATACAACCCCTTTGCATACATATATTCCGCATCCTCTACAAACGGACTACGTGAATATGTTCGGCGGAAAGCATCAAAAACTTTACCACTGGTTACAAAATCGCCATCTTTATAAAGCGCAGCGCCATAATAATAAGCCAAGGTATCAGCTCGCTCTGTACCGGCAAAAATCTGATTCAAGCTCTCCATCAATAAGGCGCACTTGTCATATTTACCCTCATTGTAATACTCGATGGCTCGAGTATATTTTTTATCGTTGTCGTCGCTCTTCAGCAACTTATTAAACGCGCTGCATGACACCGACCCTAACGCCGCCAACAAAACGAGATATTTGCAATAAAGGTGTTTCATCTTCATCTACAATGCTTTAAGCCGGATCCACAAACAGCAAGGAATACCCTACAATCGAGGATTGGGCAAAGTTATGTATTTTTAACGAGTTGAAAAAACATATATTGTTTTTATGTAGAAAAAAGTATCTTTTTTACACTTTTCCACATCGCCCTTGAGAATAAAAGAAATTTGAACCTTGCGCACGCAGTAAGTATAAAGACGTATTTTACTGTTTCAGGGCTTTTCATCTCAGCACAAACACCACACTGAGCCGAAAAATTACATACATTTGCGTGATTAGAAATTTTCAAGAGACTCTTCATCTGAGTCTCAATTTAGGAATTCTAAATTGAATTAATTTAACCTTATTAATAACTACTGTTGTGGATATTTTTGAACGCATACATGAGAATGCCGGTGGCCCAATTGGCCAATACCAAAAATTGAGTCATGGCTACTACTCTTTCCCAAAACTTGAAGGTGAGATTGGCCCGAGAATGATGTTCCGTGGACGGGAAGTGCTGAACTGGAGTTTGAACAACTATTTAGGTCTGGCCAACCATCCTGAAGTTCGCAAGGCTGATGCTGAAGCCGCTGCAAAATATGGTATGGCAGCCCCGATGGGTGCCCGTATGATGAGCGGTCAAACCAAATGGCACGAACAACTCGAACGTGAGTTGGCAGCTTTCGTTGGCAAGCCCGATGCATTCCTGCTCAACTACGGTTATCAGGGCATGGTATCGATCATCGATTGCCTGCTCACGCGCCGCGACGTAGTGGTCTATGACTCCGAAGCGCACGCCTGCATCATCGACGGTCTGCGCCTGCACACCGGCAAGCGTTTCGTCTATCCGCACAACGACATGGCG
>ERZ857882.1535-NODE-1535-length-26707-cov-8.625619_pt1 | contig 26707 bp, 19 predicted proteins | sample MGYA00519697_ERZ857882 | MGnify/ENA primary metagenome ERZ857882 (study PRJEB31778, sample SAMEA3449373) | human gut metagenome | biome: human gut; feature: human-associated habitat; material: faeces | place: United Kingdom | collected 2010/2012 ...
TGTTGTAAAAGGTTATCCTAAATCTTCATCTGAAAGATATTTTGATAAAATAAAAGAAGAAAAAGGAGTAAAAAACGATTTAGAATTAACTGCTGATGACATGGTAGAAGTTACTATGAAATTTAAAGAAAATTATAAAGAATTAGCAGGAGAAGAGTTTCCACAAGATCCAAAAGTACAATTGTTAGAAGCCGTAAAAGCAGTATTTAGATCTTGGATGAATGAAAGAGCAATTGTATATAGAAGATTAAATGATATACCAAGTGATTGGGGAACAGCTGTAAACGTTCAAGAAATGGTATATGGTAATCGTGGAAACGATTGTGGTACAGGTGTTGCATTTACAAGAAATCCAGCAACTGGTGAAAAAAAACTATATGGAGAATATTTAATAAATGCTCAAGGAGAAGATGTTGTTGCTGGCATTAGAACACCAGAACCAATATCAAAACTTGAAAGTGATATGCCAGAGGTATACAATCAATTTGTAAAAATCGCAAACATGTTAGAAAATCACTATAAAGACATGCAAGATATGGAATTTACAATTGAAAATGGTAAATTATTTATGCTTCAAACTAGAAATGGTAAAAGAACTGCACAAGCCGCTTTAAAAATAGCTGTTGATTTAGTAAGTGAAGGCATGATTACAAAAGAAGAAGCACTTCTTAAAGTAGAACCAAAACAATTAGATCAACTATTACATAAAACATTTGATTCTGAAGCATTAAAAAATGGTAAAGTTATTGCAAAAGGTTTAGCCGCATCTCCAGGTGCTGCTACTGGTAGAATTTATTTTACTGCAAAAGATGTAGTAAACGCAAAAGAAAATGGAGTTAAAGATACACTTTTAGTAAGATTAGAAACTAGTCCAGAAGATATTGAAGGTATGAACTCTGCAAATGGTATTTTAACTGTAAGAGGTGGAATGACAAGCCATGCTGCTGTAGTTGCAAGAGGTATGGGAAGATGTTGTGTATGCGGTTGTGGAGAATTAATAATTAATGAAGACAATAAAACAATAACTACAAAAGATGGAACTGTATATAAAGAAGGAGATTACATGAGTTTAGATGGATCTACTGGTAATGTATATGGTGAAGAAATTAAAACTGTAGAACCAGAAATAAGTGGAGATTTTGAAACATTTATGAATTGGGCTGATGCTGTACGTAAATTAAAAGTAAGAACAAATGCAGATACACCAAGAGATGCAAAGCAAGCAAGAAAGTTTGGTGCAGAAGGTATTGGTTTATGTAGAACTGAGCATATGTTCTTCGAAGAAGATAGAATCTTCAACTTTAGAAAGATGATTGCAGCAGAAACAGTTTCTCAAAGAGAAGAGGCATTAGAAAAAATACTTCCATATCAAAGAGGAGATTTTGAAGAATTATTTAGAGCAATGGCTCCATATTCAGTTACAATCCGTTATTTAGATCCACCACTACACGAATTTTTACCACATACAGATGAAGAAATTAAGCCACTTGCAGAAAGCTTAGGAATGACTTTTGAAGCATTAAAAGAAAGAGTTGAGTCACTAAAAGAATTCAATCCAATGATGGGTCATAGAGGATGTAGATTAGCAGTTTCTTATCCAGAAATAGCTGAAATGCAAACTAGAGCAGTAATTGAAGCTGCAATAGAAGTTAAAGCTACTAAAGGATATGATATAGTTCCAGAAATAATGATTCCACTTGTTGGAGAAGTAAAGGAATTAAAATATGTTAAAGATGTAGTAGTTAAAACTGCAGAAGCTGTAATGGAAGAAAAGGGAACTAAATTAGACTACAAGATAGGTACTATGATTGAAATCCCAAGAGCTGCATTAACAGCTGATGAAATTGCTAAGGAAGCAGATTTCTTCTCATTTGGTACAAATGACTTAACACAAATGACATTTGGATTCTCAAGAGATGATGCTGCTAAGTTCTTAGGAAGCTACTATGAAAATAAAATATATGAACAAGATCCATTTGCTAAGTTAGATCAAAAGGGTGTTGGTCAATTAGTTAAAATAGCAGCAGAAAAAGGAAGATCTGTTAAGAGTGATCTTAAACTAGGAATTTGTGGAGAACACGGTGGAGATCCATCATCAGTTGAATTCTGCCATAACATAGGATTAGACTATGTTTCATGTTCACCATTCAGAGTTCCAATTGCTAGATTAGCAGCTGCACAAGCACAAGTAAAAAATAAAAGATAATAAATAAAAAGATAAAAAATAAGGCTACCAAATTAAGTAGCCTTATTTTAATATTTATCTCTTTTCATATTTTAACATTATAATAACGTCTAAATGTATTTATTAGTTCATAGGTGAAATCTAATTGATTCTTGCTCTTATGAAGCCCTTTTTCCATTAAAGAAACAAATGAATTTTTATTACATTTACGAATGTTTTTATAGTAATCTCTAGATAACTTCCAAAATTTTTGTGGGAAAGCAATGTATGCTATGATAAATTTTAAATCAGAATCAGTTAATTCATTTTCAGTAATATATGAATCTAATACATCTATTGTTAGATGAACTTGCCAATTAGTATTTTCTCTTTTTAATAATCTTCTTAAAAAATAAGAGATATCTCTAGCAGAAAAGTCCATTTTACATTTATCAAAATCAATTAAAGAAATATTAGTATTATTAATTAAAATGTTTTTATTAACATAATCTCCATGGCAAAGTGAATGTGATAAATTATCTAAATCAATTGAGGAAGAAACTTCAAAGGATAACTTGGCAAGTTCTAAGTTTTCATCAATATTATCTAAGAAAAGCTTTGAAAATCTATCATTATATTTATGAGCATTATTGATACTTAATAATAATTGATTAAAATGTTTAGATATAGATTCACAATAATTCTCAAATCCTTCTCTTTTAGCACTTCCATCTATAGGTAGAAAGTTTTTGGAAGACTTATGTAATTTACCTAGAGTTTTAGAAGATAGTAAGACGTGATTTATATTATCAAAATCACATTTTTCTCCATCAATCCAAGGAGTTAAAATGAATAGCATACCCTTATACTTTACATATCTACTACCAGTAATAGTTGGTAGTAGTTTCGGAACATTTATTCCATTTCTATAGCACCACTCCATTGTTGAATAAACATATAAAAGATTTTCTTCGTTATAGTATACCTTCTTTAAACAATAGATTTTATTATTATATTCTATTTTATAAACAGCTCTTTGTTTTTCAGTATTTTTAAATTTAACATTAATAACTGAAGAATTTTCTAAGTTATAGTAAATTAATATATTGTTCTTTAGTTCATCCATTGGAAGTAGTTCATCATTTATATTTAGTAATAAGCCTTCCATTATTCTCTCCTTTATAATTACTTATTAATAAGATATTACTTAAAAAAAGAAAATATTCTAGGTATTAAATATATTACTTATAAATATGTTTAAATAGAGGAAAATAGAGAAAAATATAGAATATGTTATATAGAGGTGAGATAGATGAATGTAAGAGAAAAAATGGAAGGTATTGAAAGGTTGACATTAATTCCACAAGCACAATTCAGTAGTGAAACCTTAGGAAGAAAAAGAAAAGAAGAAAGTGATCCTATGAGAACTTGTTACATGATTGATAGAGACAGGATAATTCATAGTAAATCCTTTAGACGATTAAAGCATAAGACTCAAGTTTATATAAAAACCTTTGGTGATCATTATAGAACAAGATTAACTCATACATTAGAAGTATCTCAAATAGCAAGGACAATAGGTGTAGGTATAGGTTTAAATGAACAATTAATAGAAGCAATTGCAGTAGGACATGACCTAGGTCATGCAGCTTTTGCACATAATGGAGAAGAAGTACTAAATTCGTTTTTAGATGAAGGATTTAGACATAATGAGCAAAGTGTGAGAGTGGTAGAAAAATTAGAGAAAAACGGAAAAGGATTAAATTTATCTGCCGAAGTTATTGATGGTATACTTCATCATAGTGGTTTAAGTACTAACAATAATAATAAAGCTAAAACTTTAGAAGGAAGGGTTCTTAAGGTAAGTGATAAAATTGCATATTTAAATCATGATATAGATGATTCTATAAGAGCAGGACTTTTAAGTGAAGATATATTACCTAAAGAAGTAATAAAGGTGTTAGGAGAAACACATTCAAAAAGGATAAAGACTTTAGTTACAGATGTAGTAATAAATACTAGTGAATCTATAAAAAATAATGAATTTGATATAGTTTTTAGCAAAGAAGTTTGGGAAGCTATGACAGAACTAAGAAGATTTATGTTTAAAAATGTTTATCTAGGGGATATTTTAAAGGTAGAAAGAAATAAGGCGAAATTTGTATTAGAAAATTTAATAGAGCATTATTATACTCATATAGATGAACTACCAGGAATATATAAGGAAATAGCAGAAAAAGAAGGAATAAAAAGAGCTGTTGCGGACTATATATCAGGAATGAGCGATGATTATTGTTTAAATACCTTTAATTCTATATTTGTTCCAAAATTAGTAATATATTAATGTTCAGGATAAAATAAAATTTTAAGAATGAAGGAATTTTTACATTGATAAAGAATATAAACAAAGAAGATATAATAAAAAAAATAAAAAATAATAATTTTAAGAAGGATTTTTATAAAAAATGTCGAATTAAATATAAGTTGACGAAAATTATAAGTAAGGAGGTGGATCTCCTTGCAGATATCTGAAGAGATTCTAGAGAAAATTAAAGAAGAAAATGACATCGTTGATGTTATATCTGAATCAGTTAGGCTGAAAAAAACTGGAAGAAGCTTTTCAGGACTATGTCCATTTCATAATGAAAAATCTCCTTCTTTTTCTGTTTCACAAGAAAAGCAAATTTATAAATGCTTTGGGTGTGGTGAATCAGGAAATATAATTACTTTTGTTATGAAAAGTAAAAATATGAACTTTATAGATGCCGTAAAATATTTAGCAGATAGGGCTAACATATTATTAGAAGATGAAAAAAGAGTAAATCCAACTGCAAAAAAGAAGGAATTGCTTTATAAAGTAAATGTAGAAGCAGGTAGGTTTTTTTACTCAAATTTAAGATCTGATAAAACAGCCATGGAGTATTTTTTAAATAGAGGAATAAGGCAAGAAACTATAAAAAGATTTGGACTCGGATATGCAAAGGATAGTTGGAATAGTTTATTATTCCATCTAAGAAAACAAGGCTTTAGTGAAAATATCTTATTAGAAGCAGGATTAGTTTTAACTTCGCAAAAGACTGGGAATAAATATGATAGATTTAGAAATAGGGTAATGTTTCCAGTTTTTGATTACAGAGGAAAGGTAATAGGTTTTGGAGGAAGGGTTTTAGATGATTCTAAGCCTAAATATTTAAATTCTCCAGAAACTTTAGTCTTCCAAAAAGGAACTAATTTATATGGTTTAAACTTTGCAATTAAAAGTAATATGAAGGAAAGATACTTCATTATGGTAGAAGGATATATGGATTTAATTACCTTGCATCAATATGGAATTACTAATGTAGTAGCTTCATTAGGAACTGCATTAACAGTAAATCAAGCAAGGTTATTGAAGAGATATGCAGATAAGGTCATAATATCTTATGATGCAGATATAGCTGGGCAAACAGCCACTCTTAGAGGACTAGAAATACTAAAAGATGCAGGATTTGATGTGAGAGTATTAAGTATTCCACAAGGCAAAGATCCTGATGAGTATGTAAGAAGTAATGGAAAAGATGCATTTATTAAACTAATAACTGAAGCAGAAGGATTAGTAGAGTACAGAATAAAAAAAGCTGGGGAAAACATAAATTTCAAAGATAGCAACGATTTGGTGAAATATGGGGAAAAGGTTACAGAGATTTTAGCAAAAGTCAATCCAGTAGAAAAAGATATTTATATTAAAAAAATATCTGAAAATACAGGTATAAGAGAACAAGCTTTGTATGATTTATTATCAAGAGAAATGACAAAAAATATTCAAAATCAAGAATTTATGAATAACAAGGAAGAAAATGGAACAAAATTATATAAGGAGCCTGCTTTTATGAAGGCTGAAAGATCCTTATTGAAGTTATGTTTCAATGAAGAATATCTTGATTATATAGTTAATTTAATAAGCCAAGATGAGTTAATTCTTCCAGAACATAAAGAGATTTTTTCTATCATTAAAGATGCTAAAAAGGGAAATATAAATAATATAGAAACTTATTTAGAATCAAAATGTACAAATATAAAAACTATTGAGGAAGTTGTGAAAATTAATGATCAGCAAGTCCTTATAGGAAAAGATAATAAGAAATTAATTCAGGATTTAATAAAACAGATAGATAGTTATAAATTAAACGAAAGATTGAAAGAATTAAAACAAAGACAAAAGCTTTTAGAGTCGCAGGGGAAAATTGAAGAATCAATACAAATTGCTATTGAGTTAAAGAATTTGATGAGAAGCTAAAGAGAGGTGTAGGTACAGGTGGCAATAACGGAAGGAGGTCAAAATATGTTGGATGAAAAAACAAAAGCTAAGCAAGTTAAAAAAGAAAATGAAGATAGAAGTAATAAAATGAATATAGTTAAGAACTTGCTTGATAAAGGAAAGAAAAGTGGAACTTTAACATATAAAGAAATAATGGATGAACTTGAAAATATTGATTTAGGTCCAGAACAAATCGAAAAGATTTATGAAGTGTTAGAGTCTATGGGAATAGAAGTTATAGGTGAACCAAACTCTGAAGAAGAAGTAGAAGAAGAATTAGATTTAACTATTCCAGAAGGTATTGCTATTGATGACCCAGTTAGAATGTACTTAAAAGAAATCGGAAAAGTTCCTCTATTATCATCAGAAGAAGAGATAGATTTAGCAAATAGAATTGAACAAGGAGATCAAAGAGCCAAAAAGAAATTAGCAGAAGCCAATTTAAGATTAGTTGTAAGTATTGCAAAAAGATATGTTGGTAGAGGAATGTTATTCTTAGACCTTATTCAAGAAGGAAACTTAGGTTTAATTAAAGCTGTAGAAAAGTTTGATTATAGAAAAGGCTTTAAGTTCTCAACTTATGCTACATGGTGGATAAGACAGGCGATTACAAGAGCAATTGCAGATCAAGCAAGAACTATTAGAATACCAGTTCATATGGTAGAAACTATAAATAAGTTAATAAGAGTTCAAAGACAATTATTACAAGAATTAGGTAGAGATCCATTCCCAGAAGAAATATCAAAGGTAATGGATTTACCAGTAGATAAGGTTAGAGAAATTCAAAAAATTGCTCAAGAGCCAGTATCATTAGAAACACCTATAGGTGAAGAAGAAGATTCACATTTAGGAGATTTCATACCAGATGATGATGCTTTAGCACCAGCAGAAGCAGCTGCATTTACAATGCTTAAAGAGCAATTAATAAATGTTTTAGATACTTTAACTCCAAGAGAAGAAAAAGTATTAAGATTAAGATTTGGCTTAGATGATGGTAGAGCAAGAACTCTAGAAGAAGTTGGTAAAGAGTTTAATGTAACTAGAGAAAGAATAAGACAAATTGAAGCAAAAGCACTTAGAAAATTAAGACATCCTTCAAGAAGTAAAAAATTAAAGGATTATTTAGATTAGCACCTACTGGTGCTAATTTTAATTTAGCAAGGAGAAGAAATAAATGGAATTAAGCAAAAGATTAAATTTTATAATTAATAATATTGATAAAGTATCAGTTTTAGCAGATGTAGGAACTGATCATGGGTATATTCCTTTATATGCAACACAAAATGGTTTATGTCATAAGGCTATAGCTATAGATATAAATAAAGATCCTTTAGATAAGGCTAGACTTAATGCTATTTTAGAAGGAGCAGGAGACGAAATAGAATTTAGACTTGGAGATGGATTAAATCCTCTTAAAAAAGATGAAGTAGAAGCAGTAGTCATAGCTGGTATGGGGGGAAATTTAATTAGAGATATACTTGAAGAAAATATTGAAAAAGTAGCATCATTTAATTATTTAATATTAGTACCTGCTCAAAATCCAGAAGTTTTAAGAGAATATCTTTATAATAATGATTATGAAATAATATGTGAAAATCTATGTGAAGAAGATGGAATATATTATGAGTTATTTAAAGTTAGAAAAAAAGATGGAGAATCAATGGCATTAGATTCAATATATCATGAAGTAAGTCCAAAGTTATTAATGCAAAAGCATCCATTAATGAAGGATTACTTAAATTCAAAATTAGATAATTATAAAAAAATACTTAGCTTTATTACAGAAAGTACTGTAAGTGCTAGGGATAGAAGAGCTGCAGTGGAAGATAAGATAAATATAATCTCAAATATGATTAATTATTTATAAGGAAGAAAATTATGAATAGGGTTAAAGATTTTATTGAAATAATTGAGGAGTTTGCTCCTATCAATTTAAAAGAGGACTTTGATAATGTTGGTTTAATGGTTGGAGATAAGGAAAAGGAAGTAAAAAGAATTTTATTATCTTTAGACTGTACATTAGAAGTAATAGAAGAAGCAATTACACATAATGTAGATTTAATTATAACACATCATCCATTGATATTTAGAAAACCAAGCAATATAACAACTGATACTTTAGTAGGTAAAAAAATTATCAAACTTATTAAAAATGATATAAGCTTATATTCTAGTCATACTAATTTAGATTCAGCTAGTGGAGGCTTAAATGAAACAATAGTTAATATTTTAGGCTTTGATTCAAAAGAGCTTATTGAAAATAATAAAAATGCAAGAAATAAAAATGAAGGTCTTGGAAGAATTATTAGATTAGATAAAGCAATAAATTTAAATGATTTAGTAGAATTAGTTAAAGAAAAGCTTAATATAGAAGGATTAAAAGTAGTAAAAGCCTCTCAAGAAGTTAAAAATATTGCGGTTATTAATGGTAGTGGAAGTGACTTTATTGATATAGCATATAGAAAAGGTGCTGATTGCATTATAACTGGAGATACTACTTATCACTACGCAAGTGATTATAAGGAAATGGGAGTTTCTATTATAGATACAGGACATTTCTCATCAGAATGGATAGTCTTTTTAGAAGTAATAAAAAAACTACAAAATAAATTAAGTGATGTAGAAATAATTATTTCTCAGCATAGCAATGATCCTTACACATTTGTATAAAAACATATAGATGTCTTACAAGAGTTACTTATATTTTATTTAAAGTTAAAAAGTTAATATTATATTTAATACCTCTAAAGTATCTATTAAGTTACTTTAGAGGTATTTTTAATAAAAATGTAAAAGTAAAGCTACTATATAATTTAAGATATTTAATTAAAGTATATTAATAACTATTTAGGTTTATTATTCATAGAATTATAATAAGATAATAATTTAGGAGATGTACTATGAGTAAATCTTATTATAAAAAAAAGAAAGGATCATGGACAAAAGTATTCCAAGAAGGAATTAAAGATATATTGGGTGGGATAGGTAAGAATATAAGTTCAGGAGGACCAATATTTTTTAAGAATTGTATTAACCCAGGTGCAAGGTTAGTAATTTTTATACTATTAATAGTTACCCTTTTACTTTCTGGTATAGGATTTTATACTTGGATTATTTTACTTATGTTAGTGTTAATCCTTCAATTTGTTTAAAATGTTAAAAAATTCATTTGTATTATTTATAAAGTTATGATAATATAAGTTTTGCGAGTAAGACATGCAATCGCTGCTAGACTTAGATCTAGGAGAGGAAAGTCGGAGCTCCATAGGGCAGGGTGCTGGATAACGTCCAGTCAAGGCGACTTGAAGGAAAGTGCAACAGAGAGATACCGCCTAATATATTCTAATTTATTAGATGTACTAGGTAAGGGTGGAAAGGCGAGGTAAGAGCTCACCAGCATCATGGTGACATGATGGCTATGTAAACCCCACCTGGAGCAAGGTCGAATAGGGAAACATTTAGGGGTTGCCCGCTCCGTTTCCGGGTGTACCGCTTGAGCTTATTGGTAACAATAAGCCTAGATAGATGATTGCTTAATACAGAACTCCGCTTACGGCTTGTCTCGCACATGATAAACACTAGGTTAACGCCTAGTGTTTTTCTTTTTGAATAATATTGATAATAACTGCCAGTAAGTCAAGTATATAATATTATGAAATTTAAAATAAAAAATATTTGTTAAAAAATATATTTTAAATATTACAAAAAGAAAGGAAATATTATAAAATTAAAACGAACATAAGTTTGTTTTAATTTCAAATTGAATATAATTTAAAATTAAATTAAAGTTTATATTGTATACTCAATAAAAATGATGTAAAATAAATACAAGAAAAATAAATACAAGAAAATAATTTTCTTAGAAAGAAGGTTTTAGGGATGAATTACAAAAAAATTATTGCAATTATTACTTTATCTTCAGTACTAGTGGGGAATTCTGGAAATGTTATAGCTTATGCTGTTGATAATCCTAATCAAGTTGTTGCAGAACAAAATGTAACTAATGAAAATTTTGCTTACCAGCTATTTAAGGAGAATGATAAAAGTAAATTAGCAGAAGGTGTTACTCAAAGCAAAATTGATGAAGTGAAGAGAAAGGTTGAAACTATTAAAGATGCTAATGTAAAAGAAGAAAATAAAGCATTAGTAGAAAAGGCTCAAAATTTACTACAACAATTTAATTTTTTAGGTATAGGGGAGTGGACATTTGCTCAATTATATTATCATGCAGATGGAAGTAACTATGCACAATTAAAAGTAAATGCTGGAACACCACATACATATATTTCAAATGATTATTTAACAGTAACAGTTAAAGATACATCTGATAAAGTAGTGTATAACAAAGGGATAGTTGGTAATAAGTGGTATGATAATAGTAGTGAAAATGTTCCTTTAAAAGAAGGATATAAATTAGAAATAGTAAAACAAGAACTTAGTAGATTTTCAACAAATCATAATGATGAATTAAAACAAGACAATTCTAATCCATATACATATATAGTGAAAAATAATAGGCTTGTTAGAATAAATGATATAAATAGAACATTAAAATTCTATGGCTTAGGAGAAGCTAATTATGCAAACTTAAATATTAATTATTATTCTAAAAAAATAACTCTAACAACAAATAAAGTAAAACCACATTCTTATTTTAGTGGTAGTTATCAAAAAATTGAAGTGTTAGATTCTGAAGGTAAAGTTGTTTTTGAAAAAGACTTTATTGGTAATGAAGTTCAAGATGGACAATCTGAATCTATTGACTTTAAAGTTGGATATACAATAAAGCTTACAGGAGCAGAACAAAATAATAGAGTTAAAGTTTTTAATGATAAAAATGTTCAAGATTCTAATATAAGAATTGAACAAGGACAAAGTATCTTATTAATTAAAGATAAAGCTATTACAACGCCTCATAGTATTTTAGAAAAAATATTTAATAACAGTAATTATACAACATTAGTTGATAATCTTACTCAAGCTAAAATTGATGAAGTAGAAAAAGAAGTAGAAGCTTTACCAGAATATAATGGAAAAGCAAATAAAAAATCAATGGTACAAAAGGCTGAAAATCAACTACAACAATTTAACTTTTTAGGCCTATCTAACTGGACTTTTGCTCAATTATCTTATCATGCAGATGGAAGTAATTCTGCAAAATTAAAAATAAATGCTGGAACGCCACATTCCTATGTTTCAGATGATTATTTAACAATAATAGCTAAGGACACATCAGGTAAAGAGGTTTATAAAAAAACAATAAAGGGTAATGTTTGGAATGCTGATAGTACTGAAGATATTACTTTAAAAGAAGGATATACATTAGAGATAGTAAAGCAAGAGCCAGATAGATTTTCAACAAATCATGATGATGAATTAAAGCAAAATAATTCTAATCCATATATTTATATGGTAAAAAACAACAAGCTAGTTAGAATAAATGATATAAATAGAACCTTTAAATTCTTAGGATTAGGAGAAACTCAATATGCAACTTTAAAAGTAGATTATAATTCTAAGAAAGTGACTTTAACAACAAATGCAGTGAAACCACATTCATATTTCAATGATAGTTATCAAAAGATAGAAGTGTTAAATGCTAAAGATGAGGTTGTTTACACTAAAGATATTATTGGTAACAAAGTATTAGAATCAAAAACAGATCAAGTTAATTTTGAAATTGGTTATAAAATAAGATTAACAGGAAGAGAACAAAATTCTAGAGTGAAAGCTTATAATGATAAAAATGTGCTAGATTCTAATATAAATATTAGACAGGGAGAAAGTGTTTTAGTAATTGCAAATGGCTTTATAGAAAATGAGTTTGTTATAGAAAATAATATGAAGCAAACTTATGTAGAAAACTTTAAGCTTAGACTTGGGGAAGAAGGGTTAGAAGAGTTTGCAGCTAAAGATACTAATCATAAAAAGTTTGTTGATTGGATTTATAATACACCAGAAGCAATGAAGTTATACTTAAGTGGTGGTTATGCATCAGCAGGTAGCCAAGGTGATATGGGATCTTATCAATATAATAATCCATATAATAAAGCAAATGAATTAAAAGCACTTGATGTTTGGTATCAAATATGGAATAAATATGAAAATTCTCGTGATGGAGTTAATTTAAAAATTGCAATAGCTACTTCTTTAGAATTTGCAAATCCAGTTAAGACATGGTTAAGAGGAGAAGCTTTAGATGCTTTAGGTAGATATGAAAATTTCTCTAAGGCAGAAGCTGAAGGAATATTAATGTCAGACTTTGTTAGCTTAACAGTACAAGAAATTAGAAATGTTGTTAATGTTAAAGTAACAAATGAAGATATTGTATGGTTAAGAGAATACATGAAAGAAAATAAATCAAATATGATTAATAGAAATGGTATTGTTAATGGTTACCAACTTATAAAATATATAGATAAAAACTATGAAACTGGAGCAAGTGTACATGGTCCTAATTTCTATGGTCCAAACCCTACAATTAAAGAAGTTATAAAGTATGGTGGTGTATGTGGAGCTATGTCTAAACTTAGTAGTATTTTAGCTCAATCATATGGTATACCAGCTTTCCCAGTTGGACAACCAGGTCACTGTGCATATCAATATTTAGGTAGTGATCATGAATATAAGCTAGGATATGATGTTTCTGGATGGAAATCATGTGGTAATTATAATACAACATTACCTTACATATTAGTTAATAATATATTCAGTAAAAATTCAGAAAATTATTATGAGTCAGAATATTACAGATATAAAGCATTAATTGAGAAGAATGCTGCAAAAGCAATTCAATATCTTGATGAATCAATTGCAAGAGAACCTTTAAATTATTTAGCTTGGGAAGAAAAAATAAGAGTAGTAGCAAAAAATTATAATGAAAGTGAATATGAAAAAGTATTATCAGAAGTAAGAAAAACATTTAATAGTTATCCAGTTATTGTAGAAAGACTTACAAAGGATACTGAGAAAAATAAAGTTTTTAAATTATTTAAAGATGATAAATATACACAATTAAATGATAATGTTACTTTAGAAAGCATAAATTCACTTAAAAACACAATTAATAAATTAACAGAAGGTAGCTATAAAGATAAATATGTTGAATTATTAGATAAGGCTACTGGATTAGTACAAGAATTTAATTTGTTAGGTATTGGTAATTGGAACTTTGCTAAATTTGTATATCATACAGATGGAAAAAATCTAGGAACAATAAAAATTAATAGTGGAAAACCTCACTATGGTTTTACAGGAAACTATGCAACAATAAAAGTAAAAGATAAAACAGGAAAAGATGTGAAAGTTAAAGAATTTAATGGAAGTGCTTCTAATAATGCTTCTTCAGAACAAGTTACTTTACAAGAAGGATATACAGTAGAGTTTATTCTACAAGAAGAGTCAAGATTCAATACTAGTAATGATGTTGAATTAAAGAAGAATCTTAAGAACAAAACATATACTTATGAAGTAAAAGGAAATAAACTTGTTTCTAAGGCTGTAGATGCACAATAACAGAAGAATTAAATATATAAGCTAGTGTGTATAAAGGTATAAGGAATGGAGTTGTAACTATTTTAAAATAATTATTAATTTAATAAGACAGTTTTAATATAAAAAATGCAACTCCATTTTTTATATGTAAAAAAATAATTATTTTAGAAAGAAGGTTTTTAGAGTGAATAACAAAAAAATTATTGCTACAATTACTTTATCTACAATACTTATTGGAGGGGTTAAACCATTAGTTACATATGCAGTTGATAGTAATGTGAAACCGGCTATTGAAAATGTTACATTGGCTGAAAATAAAGCTAAAGAAGATATCAATAAAAATGATATGACAGCAACTTATATTGAGAACTTTAAAAATAGAATTGGACTTAATGAATTAATAAAATTTATACAAATAGATCAAAATCATCATGATTTTGTTAAGTGGATTTATGATACTCCTGAAGCTATGAAGCTATATTTAACTGGTGGATATGCATCAGCTGTTACGCAAAATAGCATGGCATCTTATCAATATAGAAATCAATATAATAAAGCAAATGAATTAAAGGCACTTGAAGTTTGGTATAAAATATGGAATAAGCATGAAAAATCAAGGGAAGGAATTAATTTAAAAATTGCAATAGCTACTTCTTTAGAATTTGCAAGTGGAGTAAATACATGGTTAAGAGGCATTGCAATAGATCCTGTAACAAGATATGAAAATTATGCTAGTGATAAAACTCAATCAATTCTAATGGATGATTTCTTTAAATTAACTGTACAAGAAATGAGAAATGTTGTAAATGCAAAGATAACAGATGAGGAAATGGTATGGTTAAGAGATTATATTTCTAAAAATAAACCAAATATGATAAATAGAAATAAGATTACTCAAGGACATACACTTTTAAAATATCAAACTGTTAATCCTGACACTAAAGCAAGTGTTCAAGGACCAAACTTTTATGGACCAAAGCCTACTATTGATAAGGTTATAAAATATGGTGGAGTATGTGGAGCTATGTCTAAATTTAGTAGTATTTTAGCTCAATCATATGGTATTCCAGCATTCCCAGTTGGACAACCAGGCCACTGTGCATATGTGTTTTTAGATGCAAATCATACTTATTCTCTTGGATATGATGTTTATGGATGGGAAAAATCAGGTAATTACTATACAACATTACCATATATCAGATTACATAATATTTTAAGTAAGGATCCGAGTAGATATGCACGTTATGAAGCATCTGAAGATAGTAGATTTAAAGCTTTAATTGCTAAAGATGACGCAACTAAAATTAAATATCTTAATGAGGCAATTGCTAAAGAGCCAATAAATTACTTTGCTTGGGAAGAAAAAATAAAAGTAGTAAAAAAATCTTCAAATGAGGAAGAATTACAAAAAGTAATTAATCAAGCAAAAGAAGCACTTAAGTATCATCAAATAGTTAGAGATAATGTTACAAGAAAGTAAGCGTCAAAATTTGATATCTAGTTAAAGAATAACCTCCTTGATAAAATTATAGTAATAATTTTTCGGGAGGTTTTATTTTATCATCAGAAAGCTTAGTAATGAAAAATGGAATGAATTTATAAGCTTATTTTCTTCATATGAAGGAACGATAAGCAATTTTTGTGAAGAAAATAATATAAGCAAAACACAATTTTATTATCAAATATAATTAAGGAGCTTTCAAAATTATGTTAAATATAATGAAGTTAAGACAGTTTATTTAGGCTGTGGCGTAACGGATTTAAGAAAAAGTATAGATGGATTAATTATGCTTGTAGAGCATCAATTTAAATTAGATCCATTTGAAAAAGCTTTATTTGTATTTTGTAATAAGCAAATGAATAATCTTAAGATATTACATTTCAATGAAGGATTCTGGTTATATTATCATAGGTTAAAAGTAATAGATTTAAATGGCCTACTACTCAAAAAGAAGCTTTAAAAGTAAACAAGTAAGAATTAAAATGGTTGTTTAAAGAATAAGAATTAAATCCAAATTTAAGACAGCTACTGAAAAAAATTATTGCTAAAATAAATATAAAAAGCTTAAAATTCTATAGTATAAATTAGCCGGAACCCTTTAGAAATAAAGGGTTTTATGTTATAATATGCATATAAACAGAACATTAAGGGGCAGTTAAAATGGAGTTTGTTTTATCACTTTATTTTTTTTAATTGCTATGCGTCGATTTTTTGACACCTACATATATTTTTTAAAAAATAAATATAAGGAAATTATAAGGAGGATAAATGGGTGAAATTTTCTTTAATACTAGAATTAAAAAAGCAAGTATTTCCGACAGAATATAGAAGAGTTATATTAAGTTATATAAAAAATGCAATACTAAAATGTAATGAAGGAAAATATTATGATAATTTTTTTAAAGATACAGAACAAAAAAACTATTGTTTTTCAGTAATATTACCTAAATCAACATTTGGTAGAGAGGAAATAATATTAGGGGAAAATCAGATAGAGATACTTTTTACAGCAGATAATAATGAAAAAACAGGATTTATTTTATATAGTGCGTTCATAAATCAAAAAAATAAAGTTTTTCCATTACCGAACAATAATTTTATGACTTTAAAAAGTATAATTAATAAAAATAGAAAAGAAATAACAAATACTAGAGCAATATTTAAAACAACATTAGGTAGTGGAATATGTGTAAGGGATCATAATAAAGAAACAAATAAGGATACTTACTATGTTTATTATGATGAAGCCTTTAGAGAAAAGTTAGGAGTAGTTATATCTAATCAATTATTAAGAGTAGGTTTTAGTAAAGAAGAAGCTGAAGAGGTAAGAGTAAACCCTATACAGTGTAAAAAAGTTGTTGTTAAACATTATAGAAGATATATAGATATAACAACTGGAATTTTTGAAATACAGGCTAATAAAAAAGTGTTGCAATATTTTTATGATTCTGGAATAGGAAGCCGTAAATCTATGGGATTTGGAATGATAGATTTAGTAACGCAAGATTTACTATAAGAAAGGAGGAGCTTATGAAAACAACTTTACAAAATAATAACTATGATACTATGTTAGAAGCATCAGATTGGAGATTTTCAGCGGCTATAGTTGGGTTAATGCAGTATTTAGATTATTATAATTTAGATTATAAGATAGAGGATGAATATATTTATTATAATACATCTGATATTACTGAGGAAAGGTACTTAAAGTTTGTAGAGTATAAGTATGGGGAGGAACTACATCATAAGGTTATAGAAAATATACTTTCTAGTGAAGAAATAAGTGAAGATCAAGTAAAGAAGATAAACGAAAAGTTATCAGCTAACACAATAATGAAAAAAATTTTTAATAAAATAAGATTTGATAAAACAAATAAAAAGGAAATACTAGAGATTATTAATGAAAATAGATATGAATTAATAAGAGAAACTTTTGGGAAAAAAGATGGTGGATATAAGAGTTATGCAAAAGTAAACATGAAGGATTCAGTTAAATTACTTCAAGATAAAAAAGATTACTGTAGATTAAATGGTTATGCATGTGCAGATGAAAATAGAAAAAGTATGGCTTTAGGGTTTAATTTTGATAAAAGTTCATATGTAACTCAAGATGAAATGGAGTTTGATTTTATTCCATTTGCTTTTAATGGAAATAAAGAAGTATTTTTTATAAATGATAATTGCTCTATAAAAAGATTGAAAATTTCAAATAAAATATTTAGAGATAAGATTGAAAAAGATTTAGATGAAGAAAATAAAAGAAAAGATGCAAGACAGTTGCTTTTTAAAGGGATTATAGAAAGTTCAGATTTTATAAATAGAGATGTTGAAGTAATATTTAAAGATAATAATAAAGAGTATTTTGAAACTTTATATATAAGAAAAGATAGTATAGATATATTAAAAAAATTTAATGAAGAAAATATAGATTATAAATCATTATGTACTTTTTATAGGGTTAATTATATAAATATTCAAAAAGAAGTAACTGACAATATTTTAAACAATATATTATTAGACAATTTAATAGAGCTATATTTAAAAGAAAGTAACAAAGAGTATTTAATAACTCAATTTATAAAAATTAATATGTTAATAAGGGGGGAGAAAACCATGAAGGATACGTTAAAAGGAGTTTATAAAAATGCTAAGCAAGTATCAGAGGTTTTAGATAAAAATAAATTAGATAGTTATAAACAAAAATTAACAAGTTCAATTATATTTAAAGATTATGATAGAGTATGTCAGATATTGCTTCAATTATCAAATTATTCAGGTGTAGAGTTTAATTTTGTATATGATTTGTTTGATGATTTTGAAGAAAATAAAGATTTAGTGTATACGTTTATAAATGCATTATCAAAAAAGATAGAAAATAACTAATTAAGAGGTGGGAATTATGAAAGGTAAAAAAGCATTAACTTTAACAGTGGTAGCTAATATGACATCAAACTATTCAGAAGGATTAGGGAATATAGCAAGTGTACAAAAGGTATTTAAGAATAGAAAAGTATATACTATAAGAAGTAGAGAAAGCTTGAAAAATGCAATTATGGTTCAAAGTGGTATGTATGATGATTTAGAAACAGAAGTTGATGGTGCAACTCAAAAATTAGCTAATAAAGATTTAAATGCATCTAACTGTAGAGCTCTTGAAGGTGGATATATGAGTACAAAAGGAACTACTAATATTAGAAAAAGCTCTTTTTATCTAACAGATGCAATATCATGTGAAAGCTTTGTAAATGAAACTAGATTTCATAATAATTTATATTTAGCTAGTATGGAAGCAAAAAGAAAAAATATAAATCTACAAGAAAAAGCTGGAGAAGTAGGTCTTATGCCTTATCAATATGAGTATGATAAATCTTTAAAAATATATAGTTTAACTATTGATTTAGAGATGATAGGAAAAGATGAAAATTTCGCACAAGAAGAAGGGTATAAAGAAGCTGATAATAAAGAAAAAGCCAACAGAGTAAATTTAATACTTAATGCAGTAGAGAATTTAAGCTTAACTGTAAAAGGAAATTTAGATAATGCAGAACCTATATTTATAGTAGGAGGGTTATCAGATAGAAAGACTCATTATTTTGAGAATGTAGTAAATGTTAAAGAGGATAAATTAATAATATCAGATGATTTAGAAGAGAAAATTAAAAAAGGTTATTATGTCGGACTACTTGAAGGAAATGCATTAGAAAATGAGAGTGAGATAAAAAGTAGGCTAAATACTATATCTATAAGTAAATTCTTTGAGAATATTAAAAATGAAGTAGATACTTATTTTGAAGTATAATTTAAATTAGAAAGTAGGTAAGTATCATGAAAGCGTTAAGAATAGTACTTACTCAAAGTAGTGCTAATTATAAAAGAGAAGAAACAATAGATAATAAAATGACTTATCCACTACCACCAATATCAACAATAATTGGAGCTATTCATAATGCTTGCAACTATAGGGAATATCATCCTATGGATATTAGTGTACAGGGTAAGTTCGAAGCTAAGCATAAGGAACCATATACTGACTATTGCTTTTTAAATTCAATAATGGATGATAGAGCAATTTTAGTTAAGATGAAAAATGAAAGTATTTTATCTAGTTCCTTTGATAAAGTAGCTAAGGCAAAAAAAACACAAGGAAATAGTTTTAGAAATGGAATAACTATACAAGTATATAATGAAGAACTATTAAAGGAATATAGAGATTTAAAAGATTTATATGATAAATTATCAGAATATAAGAAGACAGAGTATAAAGATAAATTAGAAGAAATAAAAAAAGAAAAAATTAAGCTTTCAGATATAAGGAAGAAACTTGATAAAAAATCAAAAGAATATTTAGATTTATATAAAGAAGAAAAAGATTTAAAAGATAAGGAAAAAGAATTTAAAGAAAAAGTAAAAAAATATGAAGTTGAAAATTATACAAGACCAATGTCAAAATTTAGATCAGTAACTTCATCATTAAAGTTTTATGAGATTTTAAATAATATAGAATTAGTTATTCATGTAAGAAGTGATGATAAAACATTAAAAGATATAGAAGAAAATATTTATAATTTAAAGTCCATTGGAAGAAGTGAAGATTTTGTAGATATATTAGAAGCAAAGATTGTAAATTTAATAGAAGATGATGATTGTGATATTATAAGCAACTACTCTGCATATTTAAACTATGATGATGTAATAAAAGGTCATATATATTTTAATAAAGCAGATGCAGGAGAAAGTATTAGTGGAACTAAATACTATTTAAATAAAAATTATAAAATTCAAGATGGAAAAAGAATTTTTGAGAAGAAAAAGGCTATTTATGCATCACAATATATAATTGAAGAAACAAGTGATAATGTATTTATAGATAGTGAAGATAATAAAGAATATATTGTTAACTTCATATAAAGTTAAGCAGTAGGGAATACTTCCTGCTGCTTTAAATTTAGGAGAGGTATTATGGAAGATAAATTAAATATATTAGATAAGGAGATATTAGAATTAATAAATTTAAAGATGGCAAAGCCAGATAAAACAATAAAACAACATACTTTAGATTTGCTTGAAAATTTATATAAGTTAAAGCAGTTAGGTTATATAAATGATAATAATATATATGAATTAGTAGAAAAAGCATGTATATATCATGATATAGGTAAAATAAATGATGAATTTCAAAATAGAGTTACTGGAAAAAGTAAAAAATATAAACAAGACAAGGAAGTTGTTCATAATATACTATCACTATATTTTATTAATATTAATAATTTCAATAGTCTAGAAGATTATCTTAAAGTATCTCATAGCGTGTTAAATCATCATAATTACTGCAATAATTTTGATGAAATGAGCGAAAAAGAACAACTTATACAAAGTTTATTATCAAATTATAAAACTTATAAAGTAAAGAAATCCATTAAGCCTAAGATTGCAAGTATAGTAGAAAATATTGAAAGTATAAAGATAAAGGGATACTTACATAAATGTGATTATAGCGCAAGTTCAGGTCACGAGGTTGAGTATCCAAATAACTTTTTAGAAAGTTCACTTTATGAACTTTCTAAAAAGTGGAAAAGCGATAATAATGAAGTTGCTTGGAATGAACTTCAAAAATTTTGTATAGAAAATAGAGATGAAAATATAATAGCAGTAGCTCAAACAGGTATGGGTAAAACTGAAGCTGGTTTACTATGGATAGGTAACAATAAAGGTTTTTTTGTATTACCTATAAGGACAGCCATAAATGCAATTTATGATAGAGTTAGAAATGACATATTAAATAATAAAAGAGTAGAGGAAAGAATAGCAATACTTCATTCAAGTTCTCTAGAGTATTATTTGAGAAATATTATTAATGACAATGTTGAAAAAGAAGAGATTGATTTAATAAATTATCATAAGGTAGGTAAACAGTGGTCAATACCATTAAATATATCTACAATGGACCAAATATTTGATTTTGTATATAAATATCAAGGATATGAGTTAAAAGCTACTACATTATCATATTCAAAGGTGGTTATAGACGAAATTCAAGCCTATGGGCCAGATTTATTAGCATATTTAATATGTGGATTAGAACAAATTATAGAATTAGGTGGGAAGATTGCTATACTAACAGCAACTTTACCTCCTTTTATAAAGGATTTATTAAAGAAAAATATAAACTTCAAAGAAAATGAAGAAGGATTTACTAACAATATTAAAAGACACAATTTAAAAGTAATAAATGAGCGAATAAATAGTAGTGATATCTATGACAAGTATATTGAAAATAAAAATTTAGATAAAAATAATAAGGTATTAGTAGTAACTAATACAATAAAAGAAGCACAGAAGCTTTATAATGAATTACAAGATTTAGTTCCAAAAGAAGAAATTAATATATTACACAGTAAATTTATAAGAAAAGATAGATTAGAAAAAGAAAGAGAAATTATAGAATTCGGCAGAACATATGATGAAAATAAAAATATAGATAAAAAAAATGGAATATGGATATCAACATCCATAGTTGAAGCAAGTTTAGATATAGATTTTGATTATTTATTTACAGAAATACAGGAGTTAAACTCATTATTCCAAAGGTTAGGTAGATGTAATAGAAAAGGTGAAAAAGATAGTAGTAATTATAACTGTTATATTTACACAGAAATAGATACTGCAAATTTAACAAATGGAGATAAAGGTTTTATTGATAAAAGTTTATACGATTTATCAAAAAAAGCAATAATTTCATATGATGGACAAATATCAGAAAAGGAAAAATTAAAATTAATAGAAACATATCTTACAACTGAAAATCTTAAAGGTAGTGATTATATTATAAAATACAGAGAGATATATGAGTATATCAAATCAGTACCTCCTTATAAGTTTGAAATAGAGAAAATAGACTTGAGAAATATATTATCAGAAGAAATAATTCCAAGTCCTGTTTATGAAAAGTATTTAGAAGAGATAGAAGAAATTGAGCATAAGTTAAAATATGAAAATCTTAGTATTTATCAAAGAATTAAATTAAAAGATGAGTTGAGAAAATATACATTGTCAGTACATCCTAATGATATTAGAAATTATGAGAGAGCGAGAGTGAATAGTAAAGCTATTAACTATAGGAGAGTTTGTTTAAGTAAATATAAAAATGATTTTATAAAGGTTATAGAATGTGAATATGATGAAGCTGGTTATAAGAGAATTAATTATCATGATGTTAAAAGAAATTCAAATATATGGTGATAAAAAATGTTATGGGAGGGTAAAAATTGAATAAAGAAATTACAGGCGTAATGATTTATTATTATGAAGTTTGTAAAAGAAAGTTATGGTATTTTTATAATGAAATACAAATGGAGCAAGGAAATGAAAATGTTGAGATAGGTAAAACTATAGATGAAGAAACATATAGAAGAGAGAAAAAACATATAAATATAGATAACATAATAAACATTGATTTTATTAAATCAAAGGGTATATTACATGAAGTTAAAAAAAGCAATAAGATAGAAGATGCAAGCATATTACAAGTGAAATACTATTTATATTTTTTAAAGAAAAAAGGTGTGGAAAATATAAAAGCAAAGATAGATTATCCATTACTTAAACAAAGTATAGATGTAGAACTAACAGATGAAGATAATATTGTTATAGAAGACATTTTACTTGATTTACAAAAAATAACTTCGCTTAAAAATCCACCATATCTAGATAAAAAAAGAATATGTAAAGCTTGTGCATATCATGATTTGTGTTTTATATAGAAAGGTGGTTAAAATGTATGAAGAGAAGTTATTATATTTATAACAATGGAATTTTAAAAAGAAAAGATAATTCAATAGCATTTATAGATGAAGAGGGAATACGTAGATATATTCCCATAGAAACAGTTGATGAAATATATGTAATGTCAGAAATGGACTTTAATACGAATTTAATAAATTATTTATCTCAGTATAATGTAGTGGTACACTTTTTTAATTATTACAGCTTTTATACAGGTAGCTTTCAACCAAGAGAAAAATTAGTATCTGGTAATTTATTAGTTAATCAAGTACTTCACTATACAGATAAAGAAAAGAGACTTACTATAGCAAAAAAAATTATAGATGGAGCAAGCTATAATATATATAGAAATTTAAGATACTATAATGGAAGAGGTAAGAATGTACAAGTGTACATGGATAAAATAGAAGCATTAAGAAAAGATATAGATAAATGTAATAGTATTAATGAGTTAATGGGATATGAGGGGAATATTAGAAAAATATATTATGAAGCTTGGAATATAATAATAAATCAAAAAATAGATTTTACAAAAAGAGTTAAAAATCCACCTGATAATATGATAAATACGTTGATATCTTTTGTTAACACATTGGTGTACACAAAAATATTAGGAGCTATATATCATACACAATTAAATCCTACAGTTAGCTATCTTCATGAGCCAGGAGTAAGAAGATTTTCTTTAAGTTTAGATATAGCAGAAATATTTAAACCTATACTTGCAGATAGACTTATTTTTTCTTTATTAAATAAAAATCAAATTAATGAAAAAAGTTTTACAAAAGAATTAAATTATCTACATCTTACAAAAGAAGCATCAAAAAGAATAGTAGAAGAATTAGATCAAAAACTACAAACTACTATAAAGCATAAAGACTTAAATAAAAATGTGTCATATGAATATTTAATGAGACTTGAATGTTATAAATTAATAAAGCATTTGTTAGAAGAAAAAGAATATGAACCGTTTAAGATATGGTGGTAGGAGGGACTTAAATGTATGTAATATTAGTTTATGATATAAAAACAGATTATGATGGACAAAGAGTTTTAAATAGAACATTTAAAATTTGTAAAAAATATTTATCACATATTCAGAATTCGGTATTTGAAGGAGAATTATCAGAATCACAAATAATTAAGCTAAAATATGAATTAAATGCTATAATAAGAAGGGATATAGATTCTATAATTTTATTTAAAAGTAGAAATGAAAAATGGTTAACTAAAGATATGTGGGGAAAGCAAGAAGATAAAACTAGTAATTTTATTTAACTGTCGACCTAACATAATGTTAAAATATAATGAGATAGACAATTATAGATATAATAAATAATTAAGAAGATATTTAAGATAATATATAACATAAAAATTTTAATAATTATTATAATTTAAAGAGGGAGACAGAAACTATAGTTTAACATTAGAAATGACAGTCTTTTTTTATTAACGTGTAGAAGTAGCACCATATTGGAATGTAAATACATCTTTCATTGCTAGTGCTATAGTGCTTATATTGTAGAAGTAGCACCATATTGGAATGTAAATCAGAATATAAATGTTACTGGATTATCTGCACTTATAGTAGAAGTAGCACCATATTGGAATGTAAATCATTTTAAATGCTTAACTTTTAATTTAATCTTAGCGTAGAAGTAGCACCATATTGGAATGTAAATAAAATATCACTGTAAACTGATTCATATTGATTTAAAGTAGAAGTAGCACCATATTGGAATGTAAATTTGCTACAAATTGCAAACTCTTTTAAGCCTAAGTCAGTAGAAGTAGCACCATATTGGAATGTAAATATTGGTATGAAAATAGAGCAGTTGAAACAGTAGGGAGTAGAAGTAGCACCATATTGGAATGTAAATTCTACAGTTTTCTTTACTCCTGCAAAAGCTGATTCGGTAGAAGTAGCACCATATTGGAATGTAAATTTATCTCTAAGAAAAATTCTATATTTTCAATTGTCTTGTAGAAGTAGCACCATATTGGAATGTAAATCTGATTAATAAATACACCCACCCTAGAATGAGAGTTGTAGAAGTAGCACCATATTGGAATGTAAATACTGATGTAGTTAATAACTTACTAAGTAATTCAACGTAGAAGTAGCACCATATTGGAATGTAAATAACGGTAAAACATTACAGAAAATATTCCTTGATAATGTAGAAGTAGCACCATATTGGAATGTAAATATATTCATTTGCCTTAAATTACTCATTTATATCCTCGTAGAAGTAGCACCATATTGGAATGTAAATGTTAAAACTAAAGGAACTACTACAGAACAAGCTTTTGGTAGAAGTAGCACCATATTGGAATGTAAATCCAGTTTTTATTTGCTAGTTTTAAAGAGATCTAGCGTAGAAGTAGCACCATATTGGAATGTAAATTATAACAGTAGGAGCTGAGTTATTTTTATTATCAGGGTAGAAGTAGCACCATATTGGAATGTAAATCAAACATTAAAATCAATTTTAAACAGATTAAACAATAGTAGAAGTAGCACCATATTGGAATGTAAATGTTGATAATGACAGTAGCATAACTAATAACCCTATATGTAGAAGTAGCACCATATTGGAATGTAAATTCTAACTTATTTCTAAGTCCAGCTAAATCTTTTTGAGTAGAAGTAGCACCATATTGGAATGTAAATAAGCAAATAACTGGGGTGCTGATTTATTTGTATCAAGTAGAAGTAGCACCATATTGGAATATAAATTTAATATCAGTACTGTTATATAACCAAATATCACCAGTAGAAGTAGCACCATATTGGAATGTAAATTACTTCATCTTCTTTTATATTTGCTATAACTTCTGGTAGAAGTAGCACCATATTGGAATGTAAATAGTTTTGGCATGTTCTACAGGGTCAAAATTCGCATCGTAGAAGTAGCACCATATTGGAATGTAAATATGTGTGGTAAAAAGCTTTAATACGTAATTCAGAAAGTAGAAGTAGCACCATATTGGAATGTAAATTTTATAATTGGAGATTTAAATGAAGCAGTAGTTTTGTAGAAGTAGCACCATATTGGAATGTAAATCTTTACCCCTCCTTTTGATTAATATATTTTTCTATAGTAGAAGTAGCACCATATTGGAATGTAAATTTTAGAATAAAACATTTGTTATCACTTTCTATTTTGGTAGAAGTAGCACCATATTGGAATGTAAATTGCGTTACTGTAACGTTACATGTAACGTTACTTGGTAGTAGAAGTAGCACCATATTGGAATGTAAATGTAGGTAGAGTTTTAGGTGTAGTAGTTAAAGCAATAGTAGAAGTAGCACCATATTGGAATGTAAATTGTAATATACTTAGTGTTTTAGTTGGTGAAAATTTAGTAGAAGTAGCACCATATTGGAATGTAAATGGAGGCATTTAAGTGTAAGCGTCAAAAATTTGATATCTAGTTAATGAATAACCTCCTTGCTAAAATTGTA
>ERZ857882.1544-NODE-1544-length-26543-cov-3.850272_pt1 | contig 26543 bp, 16 predicted proteins | sample MGYA00519697_ERZ857882 | MGnify/ENA primary metagenome ERZ857882 (study PRJEB31778, sample SAMEA3449373) | human gut metagenome | biome: human gut; feature: human-associated habitat; material: faeces | place: United Kingdom | collected 2010/2012 ...
CGAAGCCGAGCCGCATCCTGTATTATCCAAATACAGGGAAAGGCGAGCGCAGCGACAAGGAGGAAACGAAGTTTTCACCCCGATGACGAGGCCCAAGCCGCTTCCTATCTTGTAAAGATACCAAAAGGTGCACACAGCCACCGTGGGGAAAAATGAGTTTTTCGCCCTTGGACGGACAACTATTATCTAATATCCAAAATCAGGTTCTATCACGAACCATTTCTCATCTGCAAATTCCATCATAGCCCCCAAAACACTAAGTTAAAGTTTATTATTAAATTAAACATTTTCTTCATATACTCCCTTCTCTAACCACATCACGCCCAAACTCTCCAGAAACAAAAAAAAATACACAAATTATCGCAATTATTATCAATAAATTAGTACATTGCCGCTACAAACTATGACTACAATATTCTACTGCTATGAATTTTTTTCCAACAAATCTTCCTGCTCTTTTAGCGCTTTCTTTTGATGAAGAATCTTCCTTAGGATTTTCCGATGGGAAAATGGGAGGAAGCGTTTATTTCTTTCACTTGAGCCGTACTTGCCATCATCCGCCCTATAAAAAAATTGCAGAAAAACTTTTAGACCAGGTTTTTAACAATATTCATTCGGTTGAGAAATTGGATCTGAGAGAGGGTCTCACAGGGATTGGTATGGCCATTCATTATTTAATCCGCAATAAATATGTCCAAGGAAATGAAAATATCATACTGAGAGACATCGACGATACCCTGTTCAAAAATCGCATTTTCGGCATAGCTCATTCCAACATAAATATAGAAATAGACATACATATCCTACTATATTTATGCATACGCTTCCAAGCATTGGAAAAAATCCCGGAACAGCATTATCTGTTTCAAGAATTGGCCGCCGAAGTCATAAACGAATCTTACAATAAAATTGATCTGAATTTTTTCAATGAACCGGTTGTTTTCAAGATTGACCATGTACTACCCTTGTATATCTATGTATTAAGCAAAATTGCCAAAACAGGATTTTACAAACAGCGTATTGAAAAAATATTGAACGAAATATCCCCAAATATCCTAAACCGTATTCCCTGCCTTGATTCCAACAAACTGCATTTAATGGCAGCTCTTCACTATGCCTCCCAGATCCTTCCCCTTGAAGGGTGGTCACGGCACGCACAATTATTAAAACGAGAAATAAACTTTAATCACATTCTCTCACAAGAGATCCAATCGTGGAATATCTTCATTAAGAATGGATTCTCCGGGATAAAACTATTGATCGACAACTCTACCGAAATATTTTCTTCCCAAGAAATATCAACCCTGAAACAGAGAATAAATCAAAAAATAGAAAATTCCGAAACAATGAAACACATCTGGACACCTGAAAACATCAAACCTTACAAAGGACTATTAAACGGATTTCCCGGTGTCGTTTTTGTACAGGACAACTTATTGAAACTATAAAAAGATGAAGACAGATCTTTCCGATGTTACATTTCTAATCCTCATTCGGTTAGATTCCACCGAAAGGTTGGAAAACGTATTGGCAGTCACCCATGCGATTACGCGATATTTTGATACGAACATACACATACTCGAAGCCTCTGACCATAACAATGGCATCCTCCAATCGCTACTTCGTAAAAAAGCTCTTTATCAATATGTAGAAGACAAAGACCCGATACTATATAAAACAAAACTCTTCAACCAAATGGTCCCGAATATTGCCACACCATACCTTGCCATATGGGATGCCGATATTGTTCCCGACAGAAAGGCTATTGTCGACACGGTCGAACACCTACGAAAGAATCAGGCAGATGCCGGGTATCCATACAATGGATTATGTTACAACGTACCTGACATCATTCGTAAATTATACCTAAAAACATCGAATTTTAAAGTCTTAAGCAGAAACATAGAGAAGATGAATCTATTGTATGGGCTTCGCTTATATGGTGGGGCCGTTTTTGTACAAAAAGAAAAATACATAAAAGCCGGTATGGAAAATGAAGCATATTACGGATGGGGGAATGACGATTTTGACCGATATGCTCGATTCTGCGAATCCCATTTAACGATTTATCGATGCGATACCCCTCTATTCCATTTATTTCACCCTAGAGGGAAAAACAGCCAATACAACACGAACTTTCAAAGAAACAAGTCCGATTCGGAGTTACAAAAAAGGAAAAATCCATTGCTTTACGAGCATTCTTATTCAAAACCAGACAAAAAATGAGCCTCTTTTCTCCATACAGACAAAACATTTTCATCTCATTTTTAAAAACTCTCGGAGTAAGGCACACGGCCAGATTTTCCGAAGCGTATTTTAATGAACACCCCCACAGGCACAATCTATTTGGCCTTTCCAGAATGCTTTCGGATTACGGCGTCAAAAACGTCGGCATTCAGATCAAAAATAAAAATACGGAATTATCGGATACGACGCTTCCATTTATTGCCAACATTCACTCCGATTTTGCGATTGTACATAAGATCGACCAAAACAGGGTAAATTACACCTGGAGAGGTGATAACATCTCTGTCGATCGAAATACATTCAACGAATCCTGGTCCGGGGTTGCCCTTCTGGCGGAAGCCGATGAGGATTCGATCGAGCCAAACTATTCGGAACACCACAAAAAAGAAATCCTCCGACAACTTACAACCCTCTTTACCGTTGTATTCTTTCTTTTACTGGGAGGATGGGGCATCGTATCCAACTTAGAGAGATACACTCCCGGGGTAAGTGCTGCATTAATAATAAACATCATCGGGGCATGCGTCTCTTACCTATTAATATCCAAGCAAATATACTCTAACAGTCGATATGCGGACAAATTATGTTCTCTATTCAAACACAACGATTGCAACGACATCCTACAATCAAGTGCCTCTAAGTTATGGGGGATCGTAAGCTGGAGTGAAATAGGCTGGGGATACTTCATTTCCAATGTATGCCTGATCCTATTCTTCCCCACCCTAATGCCTTACCTGGCATTGACAAACATCTGCACCTTACCTTATACCTTTTGGAGCATTTGGTATCAAAAAAACCAAGCTAAACAATGGTGTCCTTTGTGTTTGACGGTCATAACCACGCTATGGCTACTGTTTATCAACAATTTTCTGTTCGGATTGATCCAATTCCCTGCATGGCATTTCTCCGACATCCTGAAGGTCATGAGCCTTTACCTCATACCTTTTTTATTGTCCACATTACTTATTTCCAACTTTTCGAAACAAAACAAAATAACGAACCTACATCATGAAATCAATAGTCTGAAAGCCAATGAAGATATTTTCCTAGCTCTATTAAAACAGCAGCCGAAATTCGAAATAAATCGATCCACATCTAAGATATTGTTCGGAGACCCGAACTCGTCAGTCTTGGTATCCATCCTTACCAACCCACATTGCGGTCCTTGCTCTCAACTGCACAAACGTATCGAAAAACTACTGCAAGAAACCAATAACAAATTATGCATACAATATTTATTTTGTTCGTTTTCATCAAAACTGGACTCCAGTTGCCATGCATTGATTGCATGCTATCTAAATAACAGTATTCATAAAGCTAAAGAGATTTTTCATGAATGGTATGAATCGGGGAGGAACCATCGAGAAAGTTTTTTTACAAAATTCGGATTCCAAACAGCCTCCGAAGAAGTCCAACACGAATTTGAATCCCATAGCCATTGGAAAAAGACATCAGGACTGCACCTCACACCGACCATCTTAGTAAATGGCTTCAAACTACCTGAACTCTATAAAATAGAAGATTTGAAATATTTCACCGACCTATCCATGGACACCGACTACCCAGGCTAAGTTGCGGGGTCTGGGGCAATATAAAGACGTTGAATTTCTCCCGCAGCATCATTTAAAACACTATTTTATCATGAAAAAACTAACAAAACTCAACCTGCACGGCGCCCAGCTGATGAACGACGCCGAGATGAAACGAATCCTCGGGGGAAATGGGGATCCTATCCCCGGATACCTCTGCTCATTTGAAACATTAGACGCTCCATGCGAAGACAATGGATTTATCGGGACCTGTCAGCAAATTATCGGCAGTGTAGTCGGTTGCGTCTGATTCCCTTCGGGAAAGGGTTTCTTTTCAAGTGTTGAAAAGGAACCCTTTCCAAAAAATAAAATCAATAATGTAAAATAGTGCAAAATGAAACGATACCTATCCTGTGCTTTTTGGGCACTGATTCTCGCTTTGGTCTCGGCATGCGGGACAAAAACAAAGGATTCGGGCAATCTCGATACGGTAATTGAAATCCGTGCCGACAGCATCCCCATCCACGAAATCCTTCAACCCTGCTTTTTACTGGAGAGAGCATCGTGGAATGCCGTCGGAGACAAGGCCGTCATTATGAATAGTGGGTCTAACGATTCACTCGTTTACGTATACCGTCTGCCGGATTTCGAGTTCCTTTACGCGGGAATTCGCCGAGGGAATGGCCCGGAAGACTTTCGCATTTGGGCATATTCGATCGTTCCTTGTAATGATTCCTTACTTCTTTTTTGGAATTCAGGCGGTAGTGGAAGATACGCCACACTCACCGATACGGGATTTGTCTTGAGCCAGCGGATAAATACTGAGTACGATTGGGCTCCCGGCAGAATACCCGATATGGACTCCATGCAAATAGATTATAGTTTTGGGCAATATGACAGGTCATCCTTATTTCTGTTTTTGTACGACCTGAATCAAAAACATAGGCTGGACTCTGTTCGCCTCGACCACCAGCTGTTTTTCGAAAAAGTCCGCCAATATGACGTTTACCGCAACATGCCCCATACGGTCGCCAACCGAGACAGATCCGTATATGCAGCCGTATATCCTTTCACCGGCCGCGTAGAGTTTTACGATGTCTCCACCGGAAAACTCGTCCTAAAGAAGACTTTGCCCGGGGATGGACTTTCTGCAGAAGATCTGAAAGAGAAAGATTTCTCGAACTCCCCTACGTATGTTCAAACGGCCTCGGACGGCAACTATCTCTATGTGCTGGAATCCATACGAAAAGACAATAAGGTTTTTGACACGTATATTCTGGTGTACGACTGGCTGGGAAATCCGGTCGGAAAATATCATCCCGACAAACTCATCCATGCTATATTGGCTTATCAAGGGAAAATATACGGCTATAACAAAGACCTGGACTTCGAGCAGGTCTATGTGTTCGACTTGGGGCTATGACAAGACTCTTTTAACACATATCATCTTCATAAGATCTATCCCCTCCAACTATGAGAAGAACCTTTCCCCACACCCACCAGCTGGACTCTGTAGACTGCGGCCCGGCATGTTTGAAGATGATCGCCAAATATTACGGCAAAGAATACAGCATCCAACATTTACGAGAACGCTCATACATCACACGTATGGGGGTATCAATGCTTGGCATCAGCGAGGCCGCAGAAAGTATTGGTTTTCACACCAATGGTGTAAAAATAACATTTGAACAATTAATACACGAAGCACCTCTTCCCTGTATCCTACACTGGAATCAACATCATTTTGTGGTATGTTACAATATTAAAAAGAAACACAATGGAGATTATACAATTCGTATTTCCGATCCTGCAAGTGGAAAATATAATCTAAACAAAGACGCCTTTCTCAAATGTTGGGCAAGTACAAAATTGAATGGAAAAGATACAGGCACAGCCCTGCTGTTAGCACCCACACCCGAATTTTATGATCAGGGCCTTCATGAAGAAGATACTAAAGAACAGCGGAAAATAGGGTATTATTTTCGCTATCTGATTCCTTATAAATCACAACTTTTCCAACTGATTATCGGGTTGTTTTTAGGTAGCGTCTTATCACTTATCTTTCCGTTCCTCACACAGGCAATGGTCGACCAAGGTATCGGGAATGCCAACTTAAGTTTGATCACCCTTATTTTGATCGCCCAGTTGATCCTCTTTGTCACTCAATTGGGTGTGGGATTTCTCCAAAGTTGGATTACGCTTCACATGAACAGTCGAATTAGTATTTCCCTCATATCCGACTTTTTGACAAAACTAATGAAACTCCCCCTCCGATTTTTCGACTCGAAAAATGTAGGAGACATTATGCAACGCATCGGAGATAACAGTCGCATTCGGTCCTTTCTGACCGGCACAACACTTTCTACTCTTTTTTCATTCATTAATTTTTTCATCTTTGCCGGAATTCTGGCGTATTACAACCTGACTATTTTATCCATTTTTCTGATTGGCAACACACTTTATGTTTCTTGGATCGTAATATTTCTTCGCTATCGGCGCAAATTGGATTATGCCCGTTTTGCCCAAGCATCGGCCGAACAAAGCAATACGGTACAGATTGTTACTGGCATGCAGGAAATCAAACTGCAGAACTGTGAGAAACAGCAACGGTGGAAATGGGAACGAATACAGGTAAAACTATTTAAAATCAACATAAAAAGTCTAGCCCTAGGACAATACCAACAACTTGGTTCTGTTTTTTTCAGCCAAACCACCTCACTGCTGATTTCTTTTATTGCAGCCAAAGCTGTTGTCGAAGGAAACATCACTCTCGGCATGATGATGTCTATCAGCTATATCATCGGACAACTTTCCGCTCCAATTAGTCAAGTAATTGGTTTCTTGCAATCCGCACAAGATGCAAAAATCAGCCTAGAGCGCTTGAACGAGATCCAAAACAAAGAGGATGAGCAACAAAGTATAGAAAACAAAATAGGAGAACTACCTCAAAACAAAGTGATTTCTCTGCATCATGTATATTTCACATACGATGGATCAGATCGCGATTATGTCTTGGATGATGTTTGCCTGACTATCCCTCACGATCGGGTTACTGCCATTGTCGGTGCCAGCGGAAGCGGCAAAACAACCTTAGTCAAACTTCTTCTGGGTTTTTATCCTCCCAATAAAGGAAAAATCCATGTCGGAAATATCCCTTTAGAAGACATTAACCCCTATCTATGGCGAGCATCTACCGGCGCAGTCATGCAGGAAAGTTTTATTTTTTCCGACACAATCGCAGCTAATATCGCAATCGGTGAAGATGTAATCGACAAAACACGCTTGGCTCATGCCGCAACCATAGCCAATATCAGCGAATTCATCCAATCCCTCCCATTGAAGTATAATACAAAGATTGGCATGGAAGGAAATGGTATCAGCCAAGGACAACGGCAACGCATACTTATCGCTAGAGCTGTATACAAAAACCCGGATTTCCTGTTCTTCGACGAAGCAACCAATGCTTTGGATGCAAACAACGAGCGCCAAATTATAGACAACTTAAACACTTTTTATCGAGGGAAGACCGTCGTTGTGGTTGCTCATCGCCTCAGCACTGTACAGGGGGCAGACAACATTATAGTAATGGACAAGGGCCGCATTGCTGAACAAGGGAATCATAAAGAATTGACAGCCAAAAGAGGATTATATTATTCACTAGTGAAAAATCAATTGTCCCTAGGAAAATAACCCATTTGCTGTATTAATTATTATTAAAAAGAAATAAAGGCATGGAAATTCGGGATAACAAAAACGAAGACATTGAATTGCGCAGCGAGGAATTCCAAGAGGTTCTCGGAGAAGTCCCCGGATGGCTACTTCGATGGGGAATCATACTTGTCGCTTCTATCATAGCCCTTTTACTCATAGGAAGTTCCATATTCAAATATCCCGAGGTTATTTCATCATCCATGGTTCTCACTGGAACTTCTCCGGTAGCATCTGTGGTAGCGAAAACTTCTGGAAAACTCCAAATGCTTTTTATAAAAGACAATCAATATGTTTCGAAAGGCCAAATATTAGCTGTCATCGATAATCCGGCACACACAAAAGATGTGTGGCAACTCGAACAATACCTGAAATCCATCTCATCTTTAGAAGACCTGCATAATATTCCGCCTCAGAATCTGGTATTAGGAGATATGCAAATTCCATACGCTTCATTTTGCTTAACCATAGCAGAATATCTCCAATTCAAACAATTAAATTATTACCCACAAAAAATAGCTTTTATCCGCAAACGGATAGAACAAAATAAAATCTTATACCAGGATTGTCTGCGACAGGAACATACGATCGAAAAAACACCTCTTTTCCTCTGCAAACAACAACGAACTGATTCCGTATTGCCCAAAGATTTATCCCCTTATGAATCTTTAAATCATCCCACCAGCCAACATATTCAAAATCAATTTTCAACAAGCGCCTACCAAACCCATCTACAAAATATTGCGACCACCTTGATGCAAACGAGAGAAGAGTTACTCGATGCCGAAAATCAATATGCGGATTCCCGTCGTGCACTTGAAACCCGGTTGAACAATTGCATAGTACAATTAACTACCTCGATCCAACATTGGGAATCGACCTATGTACTCAAAGCGCCTATCGACGGCATAATATCTTTCACCAACTACTGGTCTGAAAATCAAAATATAGCTCCGCTCGAAGAAATATTTGCCATTATTCCGATCGAGCAAGGCGAAATCATTGGGAAATCTCTACTTCCTGTTGCACGCTCTGGGAAAGTAAAAAAAGGCCAAAAAGTAAATATTAGTTTTCAAAATTTTCCAGAAAACGAATTTGGCATTGTCCGGGGAGTTGTCGAAAACATTTCCCTAATACCGGTAGAAATCAACAATCCGAAAACAGGGTACCGAGAAGCCTCGTATATAGTTGATATTCGGCTTCCTAATGGACTAAAAACGAGCTATGGAAAGATCCTTCCCTTTCAACCTCAAATGCGGGCGCAAGCCGATATCATCACCGATAATATTTCCTTATTGGAACGACTGTTTCTCCCTGTGAAAAAGATGTGGAAAAATGGGATGGACTCTTCTTTTTGATTTTAATGAGAAAATAATTTGGCGTATGTTCACAGAGCAAATAAAAAGACACATCCTAAAAAAACTGCTTCAAAAAGGATTTGATACTACTATTGACTATATTGAGTGGTATGGAATCTCTGGATTGTCATTAAAGGGATTCTTTGCGAGAAAAACAAATAATTCCCAACAATCAATATATATCAAAGTCTTAACTATCCGGATATCTTTGTGGAGCAGTTTAATTCACCTTTCCATACAAGGTGAATTGAAAGCAGATAACATTCGGATTGACATCTCTGCTGTATCAGATACTCCCTTAGAACTTTCCTCATTTGAAACTGTCTTCCGTATCCGAAAAAAATTTCAACTGCTACAAATGGAAACAGGAAATATCCTTGTTTCTTTCCTGCACAAACAAGATAAATCTCAAAACTATTTTCTTCTGCAGGTTCATGAAACAACTTGGGACAACATTCTAAATCTATTAAAAGGGCATTGGATTTGTCCTTTCATTGCTAATTCACAATCAAATACCCATCTATCTCTGAAGTCTTATTTCCATTTCTCCAAAGGGAGCTTTTTGCCTTTATCCTGCGCAAAAATCGATTGGAATAATTTTTATTTAAATCGTAAAAACACTTCTGAGCCCTTCGAGAAAATCGACCAAAACTTTTTAATGAATATTTTGGATGAAAAGCGGGAAGTGATCCGCAATGGACAATACGTCCCTTTCGAACAAATCCCTCATGAATTGATTGATTGGATCATTCGTTCAGAAGACCCACGATATTGGAGCCATCATGGAGTGTGTCTCTACGGATTAGGTATTGCTTTGCGAGAAAATATTAAATCTCGAAAATTTATTCGAGGTGCCAGTACCATCACCATGCAAGTAGCCAGAAATCTTTTCTTGACTCACCATCGAAATTTGATGCGCAAAACCGAAGAAACAATCATCGCATTGTTGCTGGAAAACTACTATGAAATAAGCAAGGAAAATATTCTAGAGCTCTATTTGAATCTGATAGAATTTGCTCCCGGCATATATGGGATAAAAAATGGTGTTCAGTTTTATTTCAACAAAGAAGTATCCGATCTATCTTTGATAGAAATACTGACGATTACTTATATCATCCCGCGCCCCCGGCATTTTTACGAAGCCCTACTTGGTAAAACAGAACAATTACAACGGAATTTGCGAGCACATATTAAAACTTATATATTAGCCGCAACACACAAAAAAAACATGGAAACTTTTCCCGACACACCACCTTTAGATTATTGCATTCGTTTTGCTCCTTTATTTGGGCCTTTAGATTTATCCGAACATGCATGAATACAAAAAAATACAACCGGTCGATACGCCTGCCTGGATGGACTTGGCATGGCACGAATATCAATTATGGCAACAGAACCGTTGGACGACAAATACTCTCGGTGGTCTGCAACGGGCTCAGAATTATATTGATTGTACTCGAGAATATTTTTCACCCAAGACAGCTGGTTGGTGTGGCTGTTTTGCACATTGGGTCATAAAAAAAACCAATGAATTATACGGGACCTCTTTTTCAACCGTAATTCGAAACCCAAGCGAGTCACAGAATTATGCAACTCGAAAACGGTATCCGGGCAGCAAGAAAATACGCCCCAGACTCCACCATATTCCTTATGGGATATTGGTCGTGTTGAAGTCCCTTTCCTGGCAAGGACATGTCGGATTTTTGGTAAACCATGTAAAAATCGGAAAAAAAAGATATGTCTATTTACTCGGCGGCAATCAAGATAATAAAGTGTGCGTCCAAGCATTTCTCGTATATCGACAAGGCAACCGTATCTTCTACCAAACCAACAAAGGCAAAATATTTACCTTGAAATGTTTCGTTTCCCCTTGTGAATACAATTGGGAAGAACAAGGCAACAAAGCATTCGAATATTGTACTCAAGGATACGACACCTTAGAAAAAAGCGAACATATATAAACAAAAAATCATGCAAAAAATACCAAGAATCATCCATCAAATCTGGTCGGGTATTGACGGCCCACTTCCGAATTATTTTAAACAATTGGGAGACACATGGAAACGCGACTACCCCGATTGGGAATATGTATTGTGGGACAATGAACGAATGAATGATTTTGTCAACACGTATTTTCCCCAATATAAAAACATCTATTTCAGATTTCCTTACAATGTACAGCGATGGGATGCTATCCGCTATCTGATCCTGTACAAAATAGGAGGCATGTACGTCGACTTTGATTATGAATCTATTGAATCTATAGAACGAATCATAGAAAACGAAACCTGTTGTTTTGCTGAAGAACCGCTATCAAAACGTGACATTCTGAACTTCAAGAGAGTAGATAAGATGTTTAACAACGCGTTAATGCTTAGCACCCCTGAACATCCTTTTATGGGAAAAATTCTCGATAAAGTCTTCCAGGAAGAAAATCTACTTTGTAATGATCCCAAAGCAGTATGTGTACTTAAAACGACCGGTCCCTGGATGTTGGTAAACACCTATAATGAACTGAATCCTTTTGAAAAAGCAAATGTACATTTAATACCTGTTCGATACGTTACCCCTTTTAACATCGACCAAGCTCGCAGATTCCTTTCTGGAGATCGTAGCGACGAGTTGGAAAACTGTTTATCGGATGCTTACGCCGTACATTACTTTTTCGGAGGTTGGAGAAAAGGAGAGAAGTAGCCTCCACATTTTTTACTTGTGGATCATTCATTATCAACAACACAAAAACAATATTTATTGAGACGATATTATTGTTTGTCACATCGGAATACTATTTATATTCCCGCTAAAAACAATCTATGCTTAAACGCCATCTCTTGGATGGATTTTTCCACGCCGAAACTTTCAAGAAAAGCGCCTAAACTCTAGGTCCTTTTATCAATATCACGTTAGACCCTTGTGCTTAAGATTCTTCCGTGCTCGAGGCGGGAGTCGAACCCGCGACCAACAGTTTAGGAAACTGCTGCTCTATCCAACTGAGCTACCCAAGCGATTCTTTTCCTTGTTTTCTTTTCCGATCAAAGCAAGAGAGGCGCAAAATTAGTACCTTTACCCACCGGTGTGCACCCGCCCCGATCGCCGCTCGAAAAAGACGACAAAGACCGCACAAATATAGTGAAAGGCGAGCGCAGCGGCAAGGGGGAAAACGAAGTTTTCGCCCCGCGCCGAAGCCGAGGGCGCATCCTGTATTATCCAAATACAGGGAAAGGCGAGCGCAGCGAACGTGGGGGAAAACGAAGTTTTCGCCCCGCGCCGAGACCGAGGGCGCATCCTGTATTATCCAAATATAGGGAAAGGCGAGCGCAGCGAACGTGGGGGGAAACGAAGTTTTCGCCCCGCGACAAGGCCGGATGTGCCGCTCCTACCCATAAAGACCACATTTTACTTATGGAAACCGAAGAAGACAAACGACTTTTCCTGCTCGACTCCTACGCACTGATCTACCGGGGATACTTCGCCTTCATGAAAACCGTGCGTCCCAACAGCCACGGCGAAGACACCTCGGCCGTGATGGGGTTTGTCAATACCCTGCTCGACCTGTTGCGCAAGGAGCGTCCCAGCCATATCGCGGCCGTATTCGACACCGCCAAACCCACCTTCCGCCACGAGCTGTTCGAAGCCTACAAGGCCCAACGGGAGGCGACGCCCGAAGCGATACAGTTTGCCGTGCCGGTGATCAAGGACATTCTGGAGGCTTTCCACATCCCACAGCTCGCCTGCGAAGGCTTCGAAGCGGACGACGTGATCGGCACCCTGGCCCGAAAAGCCGAACAACAGGGTTTTACCACCTACATGGTTACCCCCGACAAGGACTATGCCCAGCTGGTTACCTCCCGAACCTTCATGTACCGTCCGGCGCGGATGGGCAACGGCATCGAGATATGGGACATTCCCCGGGTGCAGGAGCGTTTCGGGGTGCAAGATCCCTTGCAGGTGCGGGATTACCTGGGCATGATGGGCGATGCGTCGGACAACATCCCCGGGCTGCCGGGAGTAGGAGAAAAAACGGCCAAGAAATTTCTCGCCGAGTACGGCACGATGGAAAACCTGCTGGCGCACGCGGGAGAGATAGGCGGAGCCTTGGGCAAAAAGATCGAGGAAAACAAGGAACTCGGCCTGTTGTCCAAACGGTTGGCTACCATCGAAACGGACGTTCCGGTCGCTTTCGACCCCAAGGCCTTCCATCTGGACCGTCCCGATCTGCCAGCCGTACGGAAGATCTTCCAGCGCTTGGAACTCCGGCGGATGATGGAGGCCGTCTATCGGGATTTCGGCGGGAATGCCCCCGAAGAAGCCCCCCAGACCTCATCGGCAGCGAAGGAAAACTCCCCGTCCGACCCGGGGACTTCGCCGGCCGGACAGCTCGACATGTTCGCCGATCCGCAAGGGGCCGCCGGGGACTTGTTCGCTACTCTTCCCGGGCTGGTCGAGACGCCGCACCGATACGTGGAGGTCCGCGAACCGGCCGAACTCGAGGCGCTGATCGGACGGCTCAAGAAGGCGAAAGAGTTTACTTTCGATACGGAAACCACTTCGCTCAAGGCTTTCGACACCCGGATCGTCGGGATGTCCTTTTCGCTGGGAAAGGGGGAGGCCTACTGGGTGCGTCTGGACGGCGAGCTGCAGCGGACGAAAGAGACCTTGGAACGCTTTCGGGAGGTGTTCGAAGACCCCTCGATCGGGAAGAGCGGACAAAACCTCAAATTTGACATCGAGGTGCTGGCCGGGTACGGTATCCGGGTACTCGGGGCGCTGTTCGACACGATGGTGGCGCATTACCTGATCAACCCCGAATCCCGCCACGGGATGGATATCCTTTCCGAGCAATACCTCCACTACCGTCCGATGAGCTACACGGAAATGATGGGACGCGAGAAAGATATCCGGATGGTCGATCCGGAGCGACTCAAGGAATACGCGTGCGAAGATGCGGACATCACCGGGCAACTGCGTCAGGTACTCGATCCGATGCTGGACGAAAAAGGGGCACGGGAACTGTTCTGTCATCTGGAGACGCCGCTGATCCCTGTGCTGGCCGACATGGAACGAACCGGGGTGCGCATCGACACGGCCGAACTGGCGCGGCTGCGGCAAGAATTCCAAACGGAACTCGCAGAGGTGGAGGCTCGGATCTTCGAACAGGCGGGCGAGCGGTTCAACCTCAACTCACCCAAACAACTGGGCGAGGTGCTCTTCGGCCGCCTTGCGCTGGTCGACAAGCCGAAAAAGACCAAAACGGGACAATGGTCCACTTCGGAGGAGGTGCTTTCCGACCTGGCGCCCGAACATCCCATCGTGGCGGACATCCTGGAATATCGTTCCATCGGGAAACTGCTCTCCACCTACATCGAAGCGCTGCCCCAGGAGATCAACCCCCACACGGGGCGCATCCATACTTCGTTCAACCAGACCCTTACAGCTACCGGACGTCTGTCCTCGTCCAATCCCAACCTGCAGAACATCCCGGTGCGCACCCCCCGGGGGCAGATGATTCGGCGGGCTTTCGTTGCTTCGTCGGACGACTATCGGATCCTTTCGGCGGACTATTCGCAGATCGAGTTGCGCATCATTGCTTCCCTGGCGGGGGAAGATGCGATGATCGAGGCCTTCGCCCAAGGACAGGACATCCACCGTTCGACCGCTTCGCGGGTATTCGGCGTGCCGTTGGAGGAGGTGACCCGGGAGCAGCGCAGCCACGCCAAAAGCGTGAATTTCGGCATTATCTACGGGGTGTCCCCGCATGGTCTTTCCCGCCAGACGTCCCTCTCGCGGGCCGAGGCAGCGGCAGTGATCGATTCGTACTACCGGACGTATCCCAAACTGCGGGACTACATCGAATCGGTCAAGGAGTTCGCCCGCACGCATGGCTACGTGGAGACCATTCTGGGCCGTCGGCGTTACTTGCCGGACATTCTCTCCCGCAATGCCAATGTCCGCGCGGCGGCCGAACGCAACGCGATCAACGCCCCGATCCAGGGTTCGGCGGCCGACATCGTCAAACGCGCGATGATCGACGTATTCGCGGCCCTCAACTCCGGGGGCTACGCGGCAAAGATGCTCCTGCAAGTACACGACGAGTTGGTACTGGATGTCCCTGTGGCCGAACTGGAGGAGGTAGGTGCGCTGGTAAAAGAAAAGATGGAGGCTGCCTGGCAAGGAAGGGTGCCGCTGGTGGTCGAAGTGGGTACGGGAGCCAACTGGCTCGAGGCGCATTGACCTGCGGTAGTTCAAGATAAGAGGGGGCGAGGTGTCAAGCCGTCGGAAACGGCGGCTTTTCGTATCTTTGCATCCATAAGAGCCAACGGATGGAAAACAGCTTGGACAGACGGTTTTTGGAACACGTGAGAGTAGAGTTTCCGGAATTTTTCTCCGGGGGGCGTTTTCTTTTGGCTTTCAGCGGCGGGGTGGACTCGACCGTACTGGGATACTTGCTCAAAAAGACAAAAGTGCCCTTCGTGGCGGCGCATTGCAACTTTCACCTGCGGGGGGAGGAATCCTTGCGGGATGAGCGCTTTGCTGTGCGGCAGGCCGAACGGTGGGGGGTGGAACTGCTTCGGGAGTCCTTCGATACCCGGGAATACGCCCTGCGGGAAAAGTGCTCGGTCGAGATGGCGGCGCGGGATTTGCGCTACGGGTGGTTTGCCCGCCTGGTGCGGGAATTTCGACTGGCGGGAGTGATCACGGCCCATCATGGCGACGACCAGGTGGAGACGGTGTTGCTCAACTTTACACGGGGCTCCTCGTGGGAGGGACTGGCGGGGATGCGTCCCCGCCACGGGATGATCCTGCGGCCGATGCTGCCTTTCTCGCGCGAGGAGATCGAACGGTTTGCCCGGCAGAACGGCTGGGAGTGGGTGGAGGACTCGACCAATGCTTCGACCGACTACGTGCGAAATCTGCTGCGGATCGAGGTGATCCCTCACCTGAAGCGCATCAACCCTTCCCTGGTGCATTCGGTGGGAGAGAACACGGCTTACCTGCAGCAAGCGGCGGGGCTTTACGCGCATCTGGTGCAGGAAAAAACGGCCTTGATGGTTTCCCGGCGCGGGTCGCGGGATCGGATAAGCATTCCGGCGCTGCGGTCGCTGGGGCGCGAGGCGGGAGCGGCGCTTTACGAGATCCTCAAAGGCTACGGGCTGGAGTCGCGCACGGGCGATGTGATGCGCAGCGTCGTACGGGGACACAGCGGGGCGGTATTTGCGGGGGTGGACTTCCGTTTGCTGCGCGATCGGGATTTTCTGCTCATCGAAAGAACGGGTGCTTCCGAGCTGGAAGACGAGGTATTCGACATCGAAGCGGGGGTGCAACGGGTGGACTTCCCTTTGCGACTGCACCTGGAGTGGTCGGAGCGGACTGCGGGCGAGACATTCGACCGGGGAACTTTGACGGCGTGTTTCGATGCGGACCGCTTGGCGTTCCCGTTGCGGCTGCGACGTCCCCGGCCGGGCGATACGATACTGCCTTTGGGAATGGGCGGGCGGAAGAAAAAGGTGTCCAAGCTGTTCAAGGACTGCAAGCTGTCCTTGTTCGACAAGCGGGATGCCTGGCTGATGTGTTCGGCCGATGGGCAGGTGGCTTGGGCGGTGGGCTTGCGCTCCAGCGAGGCTTTCCGCGTGAGCGACGATACTCGTCGGGTGCTGACGGTACGCTGGGAGTCTTTGGGCTGATGGGGAGGGCGAGTGATGCCCCCAGGCATGCGCCGCGCAAGCGGCGCTGCGGCCGCAAGGCCGCAAACGAAACGGCCCGACAGGGTGTGAACAAAAAAAGAAGAAAAAAACATAAAACAGACTGACTGAACGAAGATGAAAAAATGGCTCGTATTCCTCGCTCTGACGCTATCGACCTTGGGCGTTCGGGCACAAATACTGGATCCTGTTTCCTGGAACACTTCGGCCGAAAAGGTCTCGGACGGCGTCTATCGGCTCGATGCCCGGGCGGACATGCTGCCTTCGTGGCACATCTACGCCTTGACCCTGCCGGCGGAAGGGCCCATCCCGACGGAATTCGTTTTCTCGCAACAGGGGTACTCCCTCCAAGGGAAAATGCAGGAACCGACACCCCTGAAATCCTACGATGAAAATTTCCGCATGGACATCCTCTGGCACGACGGCCAGCCGGTTTTCTCGCAGCAGATCGAGATCACGGGCGAGCCGTTGGCACAAATCCAGGCCGAAGTTACCTACATGGCTTGCAACGACCAGCAGTGCCTGCCGCCGGAGACCCGGATGCTGACGTTCCGGCTGCCGGGCGGTGAGCAGTTCTCCCCCGCGCAAAAAGCTCCCGCCGCCCAGCAGGTGCCCATGACGCCGCTCACCCCGGCCAAGAAGTCCTCTGACGGATCCCAAACTTCGGATCAGGCCTCCGCCGCCGCCTCAGCGGCAGAGACAGAGATCGGCGGACAAGACGGCCCGACGGAGATCCGGGTGGCGGATTCGCTCGGGGAGGATTCGGGGACGCAGGTCGAGGAAACTGGAGCACTCAATACCGCCCAAGAGGCAAACGGCCGACCGGAGGGGACTTCCTCGGGACTGCTCGGGACGTTCCTCTTTGCCTTTGTCGCAGGGCTGCTGGCGCTGGTTACCCCTTGTGTCTTTCCGATGATCCCGATGACGGTCAGCTTCTTCATGAAACGGTATTCCGACCGGAAGAAGGGCATCCGCGATGCGATGCTTTACGGACTGTCCATCATAGCGATTTACCTGATCCTGGGGGTAGGGGTTTCGGCCCTCTTCGGGGCAGACGCGCTCAATGCGATGTCGACCGACCCGTGGTTCAACATTTTCTTCTTCGTGCTGTTAGTGGTCTTCGCGGCTTCGTTCTTCGGGGCGTTCGAACTGACCCTTCCTTCCTCGTGGGTGAACAAGATGGACCGCAAGTCCGACCGGGCCGGGCTGGTAGGGATCTTCTTCATGGCCTTTACCTTGGCTTTGGTGTCGTTTTCGTGCACAGGTCCCTTCGTAGGGACGATCCTGGTGGAAGCCGCCGTCAAAGGCAACTTCTGGGGCCCGGTGGTGGGCATGGCGGGGTTTGCCATCGCTCTGGCCTTGCCGTTTACGCTCTTTGCCCTGTTCCCGGGTTGGCTTTCGGGGCTGCCCAAATCCGGCGGTTGGCTCAACTCGGTCAAAGTGGTGCTGGGCTTTATCGAACTGGCCTTCGCCCTCAAATTTCTCTCCAATGCGGACATGGTGCTGGACTGGCACTTGCTGGAACGCGAGGTGTTCATCGCTCTCTGGGTGGTGATCTTTGCGATGATGGGCTTTTACCTGCTGGGAAAAATCCGCTTGCCGCACGATAGCCCGTTGGAAAGCATCTCGGTAACGCGCCTGTTCCTGGCGCTGATCACCCTGTCCTTCGCCCTGTACCTGGTGCCGGGCATCTGGGGCGCTCCGGTGAAGATCATCTCGGCCTTTGCCCCTCCGACGACCTATTCCGAGGCGGCTTCGGCGGGCGGAAGCAAGGAGACGCTCGAAATCCTCCAGATAGAGCCGATGTCCGTGCGGCGTGAACCGATAGGACTTCCCTACCGGGAAACCGGCCCGCAAGGCATTCCGGTGTTCACCGACCTGGAGCAGGCCACGACCTTTGCCAAGGCGATGAACCGCCCGATCCTGTTGGATTTTACGGGGAAAGCGTGTGTGAACTGCCGCAAGATGGAAGCCGACGTCTGGTCCGATGCGCGCGTGAAGAATCTGCTCTCCAATGAATTTGTCGTGGTGGAACTCTACGTCGATTTCCGGGAAAAACTCCCCGAGAGCGAGCAATACACCACCCCCGAAGGGAAATCCATCCGCACCGTGGGGCAAAAATGGACGGACTACCAGATCCGCCGTTTCGGGAGCAATTCCCAGCCGTACTACGTGATCACCGACCCGGACGACCGGGTGATCGCGCCTACCCGGGCTTACGACACCGATGTGGAGGCCTACCTGGCCTGGCTCAACGAGGCCCTCGAAACTTTCCGCGCACAGAAATAAACCCGAGATGGACCCTCGCCCGCAACCCGATACGCGACTCTTCCTGCCGACCTCCCGAAAGGAGATGGAACGGCTGGGCTGGGACTGTCTGGACGTGATCCTCGTCTCGGGCGATGCGTACGTGGACCATCCCTCGTTTGCCGCAGCCGTCATCGGAAGGGTGATCCAGGCGGAAGGTTTCCGCGTGGGTATCATCCCCCAGCCCGACTGGCGGGGCGACGCGCACGAGCTGTGCCGGCTGGGGCGTCCCCGCTTGTTCTTCGGGGTATCGGGTGGCAACATGGACCCGATGGTCAATCACTACACGGCGGCGCGACGACGCCGCTCGGACGATGCGTTCACCCCGGGGGGAAAATCCGGCGCCCGTCCCGACTATGCGACCTCGGTGTACACGCAAACCCTCAAGCGGCTGTATCCGGACGTTCCGGTGGTCATCGGGGGGATCGAGGCTTCGATGCGGCGGCTGGCACACTACGACTATTGGCAGGACAAGCTCCTGCCGAGCATCCTGACCCAAAGCGGCGCCGACCTGCTGGTGTACGGCATGGGCGAGAAGCCTTTCCGGGACATCCTGTCGCTGCTGGGGCGGGGGGTTCCCTTCACCTCGCTCAAGACCATCCCCCAGACGGCCTTCCTGTGGCAAAGCGACGCCGCCCTGCCGAAAAACAAACACTGGGAAGACCTGGAACTGCCCAGCTACGAAACCTGCCGGGAGGACAAACGGGCCTTTGCCCAGGCTTCCCGAATCATCGAGGTACAGTCCAACCGTCTGCATGCCGCCCGGCTCGCCCAACGCACCGGGGAGCAGACCGTCGTGGTCAATCCTCCCTACCCGCCCATGAGCACGGCGGAACTGGATGCCGTGTACGAGCTGCCTTTCACCCGCCTGCCCCACCCCCTGTATGCGGGGAAAGGAGAGATCCCGGCCTACCGGATGATCCGCCACTCGATCACGATACACCGGGGGTGTTTCGGAGGCTGTGCCTTCTGCACCATCTCGGCGCACCAGAGCAAGTTCGTTACCCCCCGTTCGGAAGCTTCGGTGCTGCGCGAAGTGGAACGGGTAGCGGCCATGCCGGATTTCCGGGGGACGATCACGGACCTGGGCGGGCCCTCGGCCAACATGTACGGGATGGCGGGAAGAGACCGCTCCCTGTGCGAGAAATGCACCCGTCCCTCGTGCATCAGCCCGGCGGTGTGTGCCAATCTGGATACTTCGCATGCGCGGCTGCGCGAACTCTACCGGCGGGCGCGGGAGGTCAAAGGCGTCAAGCACATCTTTATCGGGTCGGGGATCCGGTACGATCTGCTGGTCAAGGAGTTCAACACCCGGGGCGATGCCCGGGACATGGAGGAAAACCTGGACCAGGTGGTGCGCTACCATGTCTCGGGACGGTTGAAGGTGGCGCCGGAGCACGTGAGCGACCGCGTGCTGGAGGTGATGCGCAAGCCTTCGTTTCGGTATTTCCACCTGTTCAAGCAGCTCTTCGACCGGCTGAACGCCCGGGCCGGGAAACGGCAGCAGATCGTCCCTTACTTTATTTCTTCCCATCCGGGCAGTTCGGTGGAGGACATGGCGGCACTGGCCGTAGAGACGCGGGCGATGGACTTCCGTCTGGAACAGGTGCAGGACTTTACCCCCACCCCGATGACCGTCTCAACCGACATCTACTACTCCGGATACCATCCTTACACGCTCCGTCCGGTCTTCACGGCCAAAAAACCGGAAGAGAAAAAGGACCAGAACGTTTTCTTCTTCTGGTACCGTCCGGAAAACCGGGCGCGCATTGCCCGGCTGTTGGCCCGATTCCCTGCGCTGCGGAAAAAACTGCTGGGTTAGCCGCCGGGGACAATCTGTTCCTCCGGCTGCGTTTCTCTTTCAAAAATTTTCCTGCATGTCGCCGAGGGGCGACACTCCTTTTTGCTTTGTTTTCAAGATTTTCCCTCGAAAATTTGTTTTTCTACTGGAAAAACAGAAAAAATATCGCGACAATTACACCTTTTTCATTAAACCTTTTGTCTGTAAAAGCCGTCTTTACTTGTAAAAGGAAAACTGCGGCCGCCACGAAAGGAGCGATCGCGGGTTTGTTTTTTTGTTTTTTCGCAACCCCTCGTTTCACGAAAACGCACAGCTATGACAAAAAAAGCCAAATGGGCCGTTCTGGCGGCCATTGCCTTGTTGGTGATCGGGATGATCGTCTATCCCAAAATGAAAAGATCGGCCGGCACGATCGACAAGACGGCGCAAGGGCCGGCGAAATCCTCCTCGGCGGACAAGGCCCTCAATGTGGAAGCCGAGGTGCTGGACTACTGCACGCTGACCGACAAGATCATCCGTACGGGCAGCACGATGCCCGACGAGGAGGTCGATCTTTCGTTCGAATCCTCGGGCAAGATCGTGGATATTTACTTTCAGGAGGGGTCGCACGTGAGGGCCGGGGAACTGCTGGCCAAAATCAATGATGCCCCTCTGCAAGCCCAGTTGAAAAAACTCCAGGCTCAGGTGCAACTGGCCACCGACCGGGTGTACCGCCAGCGGACGCTGCTCGAAAAGGATGCCGTGAGCCAGGAGGCTTTCGAACAGGTGCAGACCGAATACGAACAGCTGATGGCCGACATCGAACTGGTCAAGGCCAACATCGCCCAAACGGAACTCCGCGCTCCGTTCGACGGGGTGATCGGCCTGCGAATGGTCAGCGAGGGAGCCTACGCGACGCCCTCTACCGTGATCGCCAAGCTGACGAAGGTGGCGCCCATCAAGATCGAATTTTCCATCCCCGAGAGCTACGCCACCCAGGTGCGGAAAGGTTCGAAGATCGTCTTCAGCATGGAACAGGACGGTCTGATGAAAGACTATAACGCGACCGTATTTGCCGTGGAGAGCGTGGTGGATGCCGAGACGCGTTCCTTGAAAGTACGCGCCCTCTACCCCAATACCGACGAGCGGATCGTGCCGGGACGTTTCGTTTCGGTGGAGGTGGTCCGCGAGGAAATAAGCAATGCGATCGCTGTGCCGAGCGAGGCGGTCGTTCCCGAGATGGGTCGCCAGATCGTCTATCTGTACCGCAACGGGAAGGCTCAACCGCAGGAGATCGTCCTGGGACTGCGTACCGAAGACAAGGTGCAGGCGGTCCAAGGGCTTGAAAAAGGTGATACCCTGCTCACCACCGGAGTGATGCAGTTGCGCACCGGGATGAATGTACGGATCGAGAACCTGAAAACGGGAGGGAACCACTGATGGCCAACATATCCGAAATCAGCATCCGGCGTCCGGTACTCTCGACCGTGATGATGCTCGTGATCATCCTGTTCGGGGTGATCGGATACACGTTCCTGGGCGTGCGGGAATACCCGAGTGTGGACCAGCCTATCATCACGGTAACCGCCTCCTATCCCGGAGCCAACGCGGAAGTGATCATGAACCAGATCACCGAGCCGCTGGAACAGAACATCAACGGTATCCCGGGTATCCGTTCGCTCAGCAGTACTTCGAGCCAGGGACAGAGCCGTATCACGGTCGAATTTGAACTGTCGGTCGATATGGAAACGGCGGCCAACGACGTGCGCGACAAGGTTTCTCGCGCCCAGCGCAACCTGCCGCGCGACTGCGACCCGCCGACGATCTCCAAAGCCGATGCCGATGCCACCCCGATCATGCAGATCGCCGTGCGCAGCGCCAACCGCTCGCTGATGGAACTGTCGGAAATCGCGGAACTGACCGTCAAGGAGCGCCTGCAGACCATCCCGGACGTAAGCTCGGTGGATATTTGGGGAGAAAAACGCTATTCGATGCGTCTGTGGCTCGACCCGGTAAAGATGGCCGGGTACGGGGTTACTCCGCTCGATGTGCGCAATGCGGTGGACCGGGAAAACGTGGAACTGCCTTCGGGCAGCATCGAGGGTGACACCAAAGATCTGTCCATCCGTACGATGGGGCTGATGACTACCGCCCAGGAGTTCAACGATCTGATCATCAAGGAGGAAAATGGCAATATCGTCCGTTTCAGCGACATCGGCTATGCCGAGGTGTCGCCGCAGGACCTCAAGAGCATCCTGCGCAAGAACGGCGAACCGATGGTCATCGACGTGATCGTTCCCCAGCCGGGCGCCAACCACATCGAGATCGCCGAGGAAGCCTACCGGCGTCTGGAGGAAATCCAGAAAGACCTCCCGGACGACGTGACGGTGGAGATCATGTACGACAATACCCGGTTTATCCGGGCGTCGATCAACGAGGTGAAGGACACGTTGTACGAGGCGCTGATCCTGGTGATCCTGATCATCTTCCTGTTCCTGCGCGACTGGCGGGTAACGCTCATCCCCTGCGTGGTGATCCCCATCTCGCTCATCGGGTCTTTCTTCGTGATGTACCTGGCGGGATTTTCGGTCAATGTGCTCACGATGCTGGCTGTGGTACTGGCCGTGGGACTGGTGGTGGACGATGCGATCGTGATGACGGAAAACATCTACGTAAAGATCGAACAAGGGATGGATCCGCGCACAGCAGGGATCGAAGGTTCGAGGGAGATTTTCTTTGCGGTGATCTCGACCACCATTACGCTGATCTCGGTCTTTTTGCCCATCGTCTTCATGGAGGGGATGACCGGGCGTTTGTTCAAGGAATTCAGCATCGTGATCGCCGGTGCGGTGGCTATTTCGGCCTTCGCCGCCCTGACCTTTACTCCGATGCTGGCTACCAAACTGCTGAAAAAACAGGAGAAAAAGAATTGGTTCTACCGCAAGACCGAGCCTTTCTTCCTCGGGATGAACAAGCTCTACGCCCGATGGCTGGATGCCTTCCTGCACAGAAGGGTGTGGGCGCTGCCCATCGTGGGTGTCCTGTTGGTATTGATCGTCGTACTGTGGATGGCGATCCCCTCGGAGTTGGCTCCGCTGGAAGACCGTTCGATGATCTCGATCAATACGAAAGCTCCGGAAGGCAGCACGTTCGAATTTATCCGGGACTACACCGACCACATTGCCGAGATTGCGGACTCGCTGGCTCCGGAGCGGGAGGCATTGATGGCACGTTCCTCGAGTTCGAGCGGTTCGATCAACGTCATCCTGCCCGACATCGCCGACCGTGAACGCTCCCAGATGGAAATCGCCGACGAGCTTTCGGCGGCCGTGCGGGGCGAGACCAAAGCGCGGGCCTTCGTTCAGCAGCAGTCCACCTTCGGCGGACGGCGGGGAGGAATGCCCATCCAGTACGTGTTGCAGGCCACCAGCCTGGACAGCCTGCAAAAGTACCTGCCGCTGTTCATGGACAAGGTCAATGCCAGTCCGGTATTCCAGATGGCCGATGTCAACTTGAAATTTACCAAACCCGAGGTGCACATCGAGATCAACCGCGACAAAGCTACCTCGCTGGGGGTTTCCACCCAGACCATCGCCCAGACGCTGCAATACGCCCTCTCCGGACAACGCATCGGTTACTACTACATGGGCGGGAAACAGTACCAGATCCTGGGCGAGATCAACCGCCAGCAGCGAAACACGCCGGTGGACCTGAAATCCATCTACGTGCGCAGCGACAACGGGCAGATGATTCAGCTGGACAACCTGGTTACCTTGCGTGAAACCACTGCCCCGCCGCAACTCTACCGCTACAACCGGTTCGTTTCGGCAACCGTATCCAGTGGTCTGGCCAAGGGATACACGATCGGGGACGGATTGGACGAAATGGACCGCATTGCGGCCGAAACGTTGGGCGACACGTTCCGCACGGCACTCTCGGGCGAATCGAAGGAATACCGGGAGAGTTCCTCCAGTCTGATGTTTGTCATGGTACTGGCTCTGATCATGATCTACCTGGTGTTGGCCGCTCAGTTCGAGAGTTTCAAAGACCCGCTGGTGGTGATGTTCACCGTGCCGCTGGCCATCGCGGGAGCCTTGATATTCATGTATTTCGCAGGCATTACGATGAACATCTTCAGCCAGATCGGTATCATCATGCTCATCGGTCTGGTGGCCAAGAACGGGATCCTGATCGTGGAATTTGCCAACCAGCGGCAACAGGCCGGCCTGACGATGGACGAAGCCATCCGGGTGGCCGCCGTACAACGCCTGCGACCGATCCTGATGACCAGTGCTTCGACGATCCTGGGCTTGGTTCCCTTGGCTTTGGCTTCGGGAGAAGGGGCCAACGGACGCGTGGCGATGGGTGTGGCGGTGATCGGCGGTATGCTGGTTTCGACCTTGCTCACGCTGTTTATCGTTCCGGCGATGTACAGTTTTATTTCGACCGACCGGAAGAAAAAACGATTGAAAAACTATTCGGCTCAAGCCGCTAAAGCATAAAAAACTCAACGGGTATGAAAAAACGATGGCTGATCGTCCTGCTCTGCAGCGCAGCAGCGGCACCGGCGGCGGCACAAACCGTCGGTCTGCAGGATTGCATCGAACGCGGACTGAAGAACAACTACTCGGTGCGCATCGTCCGGGGCGAAGAGCAGAAGGCGCGAAACAACGCGACGATAGGCAACGCCGGCTACCTGCCCACCCTGGACTTGAGCGGCGGATACTCCGGCAATGTCAATGACAACCGGAACCGGATGGCTGCCGACGGAGCGATCGAAAAGACCAACGGCGTTTCCTCGCAAAGCCTCGACGCGGGGGTAACCCTCAACTGGACGGTATTCGACGGGCTGAACATCCAGGCGGAATACGCCCGGTTGAAAGAACTCCGGATGATGGGCGAACTGAACACCCGTCTGGCGGTCGAAGACCTGGCGGCAGAGATAGCCAGCGAATACTACAACCTGATCCGGCAGAAAACGCGCCTGCGCAACCTGCGTGCCACGCTCGACCTTTCGCGCGAGCGGCTGCGCATCGTCGAGGCGGAATACAACATCGGGTCGATGTCGCGGCTGGACCTACAACAGGCGCAGGTGGACTTCAACGCCGACTCCTCCACGGTGATCAACCAACTGGAGGTACTGCACGCTTCGCACATCCGGCTCAACCAACTGATGGCGGCCGAGGATGTCGAGAGCCCGCTTCCGATCCGCGACTCGACCATCCACCCCGACCCGTCGCTGGACAGGACCGACCTGTGGAGCAGCACACTCTCCTCGAACGTTTCGCTGCTGATGGCGCAGAAGAACCTGCAGATTTCACAACTGGACCTCAAGAAGGCCCGCAGCCGCAACTATCCTTATGTCCGGCTGAACGCCGGATACGGCTACAATGCTACTTGGAACGGCTCGGGGACGATCGACCTGGGACAGCGTCTGGGGCTCAACTACGGGATAACGGTGGGGCTGAACCTCTTCGACGGAATGAACCGGCGTCGCGAGCAGCGCAATGCGCGCATCGACATCGACAACCAGCAACTGCAGATAGAGGATACTCGTCTGGCTCTGCAATCCGACATGAGCAACCTTTGGATGGCGTACCAGAACAACCTCGATCTTTGGGAATTGGAAAAACAAAACGTCGTGGCGGCACAGGACTACTACTCGATCGCCATCGACCGCTACAAGCTCCACGAGCTCTCGGGCATCGAGCTGCGCGAGGCGCAAAACAGCCTGCTGGAGGCCGAGGAACGCCTCTCGATTGCGGAGTATTCGATCAAGATCTGCGAGATTTCCCTGCTGCAGCTCAGCGGGCAGCTGCTGCCCCGGATATTTCCCAAAGAGGGGATTGTAGATGCGGAGATTTCTCCGGCGCGATAACCCCCCTTCTCTTCAGCCGATGCGGGCAAGCGAAAG